>JGI10211J14876_10000435_pt1 | contig 18033 bp, 18 predicted proteins | sample Etolagsediment_FD_14876 | JGI IMG/M metagenome (IMG submission 14876)
AGACTCCTGTGCGCTATGAATTATTCCACCAGGGAACGATAACTCTCTATGAAGGGGATGCAGTAGAATTAGAAGCAGATGGCACAAAATACATGCTTGAATTAACGAGCACTTCAGGAGATAACACTTCTGTTTTCGCACTCTATGAGAACTTTGAAGACTACGATGAAGGTGACGATCTGTGTGGTAGCGGTGAAGGAGAAATGGAACTCGACAACGAAACAGATGATTTGTGCGGAGAAGAAGTTAATCTGAAACTGGACGGAGTAGACGATGAGGAAGGGTATGTTACGATTTCTTCAAATGATGACTTCAATGTGGTACAGTACCTCAGCCAGGAAGGAAAAACCTACGATGGAAGTGGCTGCCCGGATGATGTGATAGAAGAGGAAACCTCATTCTTCTATCCCGCGCTTACTTCTGAATTCGAGGACGAAAAGTTCAACATGCTGAACCTGGAGGCCCAAATTGATGAGATTGATTTGGCCCAAGAGACGCTTTCAATCACTTTTGATGGTGATGACCTGGACCTGGAAGATGGAGATGTTTTTGAATACGATTCTGTTGACTATGAGATCAAGCTCGACTTCAATTCTGCCGGCCTCTACAAGATAGTAGTGATGGAGGACTAAACCTCCTCTTTTCCCTTTTGGGATAGAAAAATAAACAAATGCCCAGTATTACACTAAGGTGGATTGTTGATATGAGTGAATGCAAGAGGGTGCACACATTTAAAATATTTGCAGCACGAACATATTTGGGGTGGAGAATATGAAATCCCTCATAGTGGGAATACTTTTTTTGTCGATGCTTTTTTCTGGCTGTGCGAATAAGGTTGCTCACGAATCTCCACAATATACCTGTCCAGATGGTAGAGTAGTTTCAGATTATCACCTATGCGAGGTATTAACCAATTTCACAGATACTGTTGGAGGGCAAGTGGAGACTAACAATTCATTCCCAAATGAAACATCTGAAGTAGTAGACAGCGTGAACGTTGCTTGTGAAGATTCAGATGGCGGCAAGGCATATACTATCAGGGGAACGCTTATTTTTGGAGAAAGTGAGGAAATAGATTCGTGCATCGATGAGTTCACTCTAAGGGAATATTGGTGCAATGGGAATAACATTTCATATGAAGAGATTGCCTGTCCCCAAGATCAAAGGTGTGTTAATGGGAAATGCACGGGGGGGTCTTGTTGGGATTCGGATGAAATCAACCAGCATATACTTGGAACTGTGGAAAAAGGAAATATCTCCTATGCAGATGAGTGCTATGATGAGAATACCGTAAAGGAATACTATTGTGAAGATGGAATGATAAAAAGCAAGAACATCGACTGTGATTCAGGTGAAGAATGTGTGGCTGGAGTCTGCGTGGAAAAGGTAGGATGCACCGACACTGATGGGGGCCAGGACAAGTTTGCGGTGGGAACTACAAGTTACGAAGGCATATCCCATACCGACACGTGCTACAGCGATGCAGCAGTTTTTGAATATTACTGCGATGGCACCGAAGTCAAGAGCGTAACACTGGCATGCGGCTTGGGATACAAATGTCAGAATAGTAAGTGTGTTGAAGAGCAATATGAAGAGGAATGTGTGAAGGAGGAAGACGAGTTCGAAGAAGAGACCGTGCATGAAATTATGGAGTTGAGTATGCCTCTCCGACTGTATAAAGACGAATCAGTTGGCACAAGCAATGGGAAGTTTTTGAAGCTTATTGGAGTTACTTCAGAAGAAGCGGATTTTGCTTTGTATGCGAACTATGAGAAATTTTTAAGTGATGAAAGCACCTGTGCAGAGTATATAGGGATTGAAATGACATACGATCTTTGCTCAGAGCGCGAGTTTGACGATGAGGATGCGAGCTGGGATACCTTGAAGTTCAAAACAGTGGATGAGAAGAACTACACGGTAAGGAACGAGAGCGCTGATGAGGATTCTACCTGCCACTTTGCATGGGAAAAGGCAGTAGAGATTACCACCAATGAGGAGTTCAAGTACTCTATAACCTGGCTCGGATACGCAGCTTCCAGCAACAAGCGCGGTAAGCAGATGTGGTACATCCCTGCAGGGACCATTAGCGGAACCGATTGTCAGGTAGTTTCAACGACTGGACCATTCCTTGTCTTCAAGGACACCGACAACGACAGGTTCCTCTATGAGTTGCCAGCTGGAACCGATTACATGGCTGTAGAGTACCCACAAGCAGGTGAGCAAGGGTTTGTTACAATTTATTCTCCAGATGAAACTGACAGCGGCAATACTGAACTCTGGTTGGTGGAGAACGCTGGTGTGTGGGGTGGAACGGACCGTGTTGATGCAATGGGCACCCAGATTGATGCAAATTTTGATTTAGCCGAACCCTTCAGGTCTGATGATGTTGCTGATGAGGACTACACCGGTTTTCTGGTAGGAAATAAAAACGATGTTAATGGCAATGGAGATATCTATTCACATGGCGTGACTTTTGACGAATCAGGTTATAAATCGAATAATCGCTACGAAGAGAAGTTCGACTCTATGAGGGGAACTCAATTCAATAGCGGCTCAACAAGCGCCTATGAATTCAAGGTGCCATTTATGGTACTGGATTCCACATATACCACATATGATGTCAATGTCTACGTAGATACTCTTGAAACTGATGCATATGTAGAAATGGAAGTAGATGGGGCATTCGTATCCCAATACTCGACCCTGGAAGGAGTGAATGTTGATTGGACGGGTTTGGATTGTTCTGAGGATGAAAGAATATATGAAACACAAACCTTATTTTTTTACCCTTATTTGGATTCCGAAACTGATGGCGAGATAGAATTATTTGGCAGTGTCAGCTTCGAAATCAGAGATTTAGACTTTGAACATGAGGAATTTGTTTTTGGAGAAGACGAAGAAATAGTTATTGACGGTAAATATGATTCTTTCATGTATGACGGAAAAGAGTACGATATTACTATTACCGTTGACGGTGAGGGGATCTCTAAAATGGTAGTTGAGCTCAACTAAACCTCCCCCTTCTTTTCTTTTTCTTTAATTTTCCCCAATAATTTCATCCATCTTCTCAATAAAATAAGCATAAGAGATCCATCCATCTTCTCCATAAATTGCCAAATCCTCATTATCAATTAGGACAGTAATTATCCCTCCCTTTTCAATTAGGTACTCCTCCTCATTCCAGTAAAGCCCGCTTAAATATGACCCATCCTGGGGCTCAAACAATACATCGTCTGAAACAAGTGCGCAATGCCCCTCATAGCCACTCAAGGGAAAGCATGCAACCTGCACATTCTCAATATCTACATACACAGGTTCATTGGTATAATAATAAGTTACTCCATCATCTTCGTAAACTTCAAAGTATCCGGAAGTACCATATTCCACGAGCGCAAGCTCATCTATCCCCTCCTCATCAACCAATTCATTAATTATTGCCTTGACAAAAATCGACCAGTCTTCACAGTCTCCCCCCTCATCATCTTCAAATTCATCTAGGGATTTAATGTAATCTTTCCCTTCGCTTATGTAGCTAAAGCTCCGGTTCTCCAGCACAATTGACACACAAGGCATAACTAAAGTGTTTCCATCTACGCATTTAGTCTCAATTCTCGAGAGAAACCCCTTCGTTTTTCCACCAAAATCTGCATTTGCGCTATACCAGTACATCTTTTCCTGCAGGTCATCTTCAAAGTCCTCTAGCTGAAGCATAAGTTGGGAGTATTCCTCTACCTTTTGGTTATAATCCTGCTGCAGCTCAACATATTGCTCCTGGAATTCCAGAAAATCTTCCTCCACTATTGTAATGCGTGCTTTTGTTGCATTCAAATCCATGGAAATGGATGCTACTTCGGAGTTTAATTTGGATTCCAATGCAGTATTAGAAGCTGCCATCTCTGCCCGTAGGCTGTTTATCTCCCTTTTTTGTGCTGCAGCCTCCTCTTGGGCCTGGGCAAGCTCTGCGTTTGTTCCTGCCAGTTCTTCAGATAGGGCTGCATTCTCTTTTCCCAGGAAATCCACCATAAAAAATTGAACAATGCTTAATCCCAAAAGCAGGATGCAGAATGCAAAAAGCCCAACTTCAACCCAGTTGATTTTCATCAATACCCTGATTCAGGCAAAAATTAAATAACTAGTCTTTTTTCCTGCTCCTAGCATCATCCACTGCTGCAAGCCAGGAATCCCCTATTTTCAAGAAGTAGTTTCCAAATGTTTTGCTCAGTGATACTTTCATCGGGCGATATTTCCTCATGCTCTCTTTAGCAATAATCGTCTCGCGCTCAATTTTAATCATCCCAACCCTGCGCAGCCGCGGGAGCACCCTATTGTAGAATGTAGCTTTTGAAATCCCATTCTTGGCCAAAAAGGACCCAATGTCTCCCCCTTCCATCTGCAGCTTTTTGGAAAGCTCTTCAATGAATGCCAGAGCAATCTCATAATATTTAGGTTGGTACTTCTTGGAAAAAACAAAATTCACAACCTCATCCAATTTCCAGAGGTTGCGGGTTGGATTCTCGTTATTATCCTGAAAGCTTCTTAATTCAGGGCTGTTGTGCGGAGGAAGGTATACAGACTCAGAAGAGGGAACTCCTCTGGGTATTTTCTTCTCCCCATTCATTAAATCAGCCGAATATATCTCCCATTCCGGAAGCAGCCTTGTCTTCTTCTTCAGCAATTATCGCAATTATTTTCTGCTCTACTTCTGCAGGGACATCCACGCGAAGCTCTTTGAGCCTCTCTCCTGCAGCAACCACTTTGTCATCATCTCCAGAGATATAAATGTAGATGGTCTTTACATCTCCCTCAACCTGATTTCCATCCTTGAGTTTATACCCCATCATTGCAAAGCTTCCCTTTGCGTATGGGTCTGCTTCCAGAAGTTCGGTAAGCTCCTTTTTCTTTTCAAGCGGAATTCCAAATACTTTTTTCATTTTTCTTCCTCCTTGTCTTTTTGCACATGTGGAACAAACTTCCCATCAGGGTTAAGGAAGCCCAAGTCCCATTTGAGCATTTGTGCAATAAACTCCAATACACTCTGCATAGTTATATATGTTATTGATATTCCTGCAGCAAATATTGTCCTCTCAATTAGCACAATCGGTATGAGTGCCCACCAAACTTCAGCTGGCATTCCAATAGTGTACAAGAATGCCACAGACCCGACAACATGGGCCTGGAATGTGGCGCCCAAACTTTTCAAGAAGAGATGCTTTTCTGCCAGAATTGTAGCCAGGATTGGTATAAGCCACAGAAGGGCATAGCCCCAAGCCTGCGCCCCAATTGGGTTTATCCAGAACAGTAGCATCCCGATAATTGGAATGATAACCCCAAAGCGCTTATCATGCTTGACAACTGCAAAATAATAGGCTGCAGCTAACATTGGAAGAAATCTCAGGAGATTAAACTCAGTGATGGTAAAGTCGTTTAGAATTACTTTCTGCACAATTTCTACTATCAATATGGCCCCAATGCCCAAGAGAGGGTTGATAAAGGCTGCCCCAATGGGCCCGATAAACTGGAATAGGCTGAAGCTCTGCTCTTCTGCTCCCACAACATAATTTACATCTATATTATAAAACACCAGCGATAGCGCGGAGAAGAGAACCAAAAATATTGCTAACTTGATTTTTTTGTCCATAGTCCCAACCAATCTTATACTTGATATTAGTGCTTTAAAATCTATCTGCGGCTCCCCTGCAGATATTTAAATCTGTAACCCGCTAAATTTTCCATGAGCGAGACTCTCTTAGATACTTTGGTAGACCTTAAAATTTCCCCTGTCTCAGTGGAAGTGAAGGAGCGCCTGGAAGAATTTAAGCTCCTTCATAGCCTTCCAGAAGATGAGTGGTTTTCAGAATTATGCTTCTGCTTGCTTACAGCAAATTCCTCTGCCCAAAAAGGAATGCAAATCCAGACGGAAGTTGGAGATGATTTTTCTACACTTTCTCAAAAGGAACTCTCAAGAGAATTAAAGCGCCTGGGATACCGCTTTTTCAATAAGCGCGCCGAGTACATAGTTGGTGCCCGCCCCTATTCCAAAAGCCTGAAAAAGAAAATCCAGAAATTAGCCAAAAAGGATACGAGGAATGCCCGCGAATGGCTGGTAGAAAATGTAAAAGGAATGGGCTACAAGGAAGCAAGCCATTTTCTGCGCAATGTTGGGTATACTGATGTAGCGATTTTAGACAGGCATATCCTGCGAATCATGTATGAGAATGAAATGATTCCAGAGGTTCCAAAATCCCTAAACAAGGTGCAATATCTCACCTATGAAAATGTACTCCGTCTCATTGCATACAAACTCAAGCTTTCCCTTGCGGCCATGGACCTTTATCTCTGGTATACAAAGACCGGAAAAGTCCTCAAATAGCGCCCCCCTAATTGCCGAAAAAGCAATCCGGGAAATGGCCCTGGCAGGACAACAAGCCATGGAGTTTGATTTTTCTCCCGTAACCCAATTTCTTTCTTTTTAAACCTTCCGTGTCCTAACTGCTACGACTGTGTATTTGCACTCTACGTCAGAGACCAATTCCTTTTTAATACAATACTTGGTATTATAATCCCCCAAGAACACAATATCTTGTGGTTTGTTTCGCTTCCTTACTACTAAGGAAGCAACCTGTGGAGGCGACCTTATGAAATGCCCATATTGCACAAATGAAGATACAAAAGTTGTGGATTCCAGGCAGGTAGAGGCACAGATACGCAGGAGGCGTGAATGCGAAAAATGCGAAAAGCGCTTTACCACATTTGAACGGGTAGAATTGGCTGAGCTTTACATAATGAAAAAGAATGGCTCCAGGCAGCCATTCAATTCCGAAAAGCTCCGCACCAGTATAAGAAAAGCATGCGAAAAGCGCCCTATTTCTCTAAGCCAGATAGAGGAGATGGTGGACCAGATTGAAGCAAAGCTCAGGAATGAAAATTCTATAGAAATCAAGAGCTCTAAAGTGGGAAACCTTGTGATGCAGAGATTAAGGAAGCTGGACCTGGTCGCATACATCCGCTTTGCATCTGTCTACAAGGATTTTGGAGACCTGGCATCGTTCGAAGAAACAATAGATAAACTAAAGGGGAGTGGCCCAAATGGAAGAAAACAAGGTATTTCAGATTAGGAAACGTGATGGGACAGGGGTTTTATTCGACCGCAGCAGAATTCGAGATGCTATTTGGAAGTCTTTTCGTGTAACTGGTGAAGGGGACAAGAGCCGTGCAGAAAACCTTACCGATCAGGTAGTGAATATTCTCAACCACAAATTCAGCGAGAAGCACCCTTCAGTTGAGCAGATTCAGGATATTGTAGAAGAAGTTCTCATTATCAATAAATATGTAAAAACAGCAAAAGCTTACATTCTTTACAGGAGCCAGCATACTCAGCTCCGAGAGCTTGGGCACCTCATGAAAAATGTGGAAATGATTGATGGCTACTTGGATAATCAGGACTGGAGAATCAAGGAAAATGCAAACATGGCATATTCTCTCCAGGGTCTAAATACCCACATTTCCAGCATAATAATTTCCCAATATTGGGTAAACAAGATTTACCCAAGTGCACTTGGGGAAGCCCACAGAAGTGGGGATCTCCATCTCCATGACCTCAATACACTTGGGGCATATTGTGTAGGCTGGGACCTCCAAGACCTTCTCTTAAGCGGGTTTACAGGAGTATCTGGCAAGATTGAGAGCAAGCCCCCAAAGCACTTCCGCACAGCCCTTGGCCAGATAGTTAATTATATCTACACTCTGCAGGGAGAAACCGCAGGAGCACAGGCATTCTCCAATTTTGATACTTACCTTGCCCCATTCATCAGATATGACAACTTAGACCATAACGAAGTTAAACAAGCAATGCAGGAATTCCTCTTTAATATGAATGTCCCCACGAGGGTAGGGTTCCAGACTCCATTTAGCAATATCACAATGGACCTCAATCCCCCAGACTTCCTGAAGAATCAGCCGGTAATTATTGGGGGAAAGCCAATGAAGGAAACATATGGGGAGTTCCAAAAAGAGATGGACCTCCTCAACCAGGTTTTTACTGAAGTAATGGTTGAGGGAGATGCATCCGGCCGCGTATTTACCTTTCCAATTCCAACATATAATATTACAAAAGATTTTGATTGGGAGAGTGATACTGCAAAAGGAATTTTTGAAATGACTGCCAAGTATGGAATTCCTTATTTTTCAAATTTCATCAACAGTGATATGAGCCCCGATGATGCTAGGAGCATGTGCTGTAGGCTCCGTTTGGATAACCGTGAATTAAGGAAAAGAGGAGGTGGCCTCTTTGGAGCAAACCCCCTTACAGGTTCAATTGGGGTGGTAACAATAAATCTTCCCCGGATAGGGTATCTTGCAAAGGACGAGGAGCAGTATTTCCAGAAACTTTCAGTATTAATGGACTTGGCAAGCCAGAGCCTGGAAGCAAAGAGAAAAGTGCTGGAGACATTTACAGAGCGCGGCCTTTACCCATACACCAAGTTCTACCTGCGCAACATATACGAAGCCAATGGAGAGTATTGGAAGAATCATTTTGGGACAATTGGCTTAATTGGAATGAATGAATCAATAATCAATTTTCTCGGAACAGATCTTTTGAGCGAAGAAGGGCAAAAATTCGCAGAAAAAGTCTTGGAGTTCATGCGCAACAAGCTTACGCAATACCAGCAGGAAACCGGGAATGTTTACAATCTGGAGGCAACTCCTGGGGAGGGGACAACCTACCGGCTAGCAAGGCTTGATAAATCCAGATATCCTGATTTGGTAGTTGCAAATGAGGATGCATATAAGAACAGAAAAGCGGCACCCTATTACACAAACTCATCCCAGCTCCACGTAGCAACCCCGATAGACCTCTTTGATGCGCTGGAAATTGAAGACCCTCTTCAAACCAAGTATACTGGAGGAACCGTTTTCCATGCTTTTCTTGGAGAGCGCATTTATGATTGGAAGGTGGCAGGAGAATTGGTAAAAACAGTTGCCGAGAATTTCAAACTGCCTTACTTTACGCTTTCCCCAACGTTCAGTGTTTGCCCAAAGCACGGTTATATCCCAGGTGAACACAAATATTGCCCTAAATGCGATGAAGAAATCGGTTATGCGGGTGCATTGCGCATGCAGGCAAAGGAAAGCGCACAACAGAAGATGTGATAGATATGGATAAAGAGAGAATAAAATCACTTGAAAAGAAGAGGGTTCCATGTGAAGTTTATTCCAGAGTGGTAGGGTATCTTCGCCCAATTTCCCAATGGAATGAAGGAAAACAGGAAGAATTTGATGAGAGGCATGTTTTTTCTACAGATTCTAAAGAGCTTCGGAGTGAAAAGAAATGAGCCTTGAATTTGCCCAAATACAAAAAACAAGCCTCCTAGATTATCCGGGCGAGGTTGCCTCCACTTTATTTACTATTGGGTGCAATTTCCGCTGTCCATTTTGCCATAACGCCTCGCTTGTAATCCCTGAGCAGTTTCCCCCTCAGCGGATTACTGCAGAACAGGCACTTTCTGAATTGGCAAGCAGAAAAAAATACGTTGGGGCAGTATGCATCACCGGAGGAGAGCCTACAATTCATCCTGAATTAGCCTGGTTTATCCAATCTCTTAAAAACGAAGGGCTAAAAATCAAATTGGACAGCAACGGAACCAATCCGCAAATGCTCTCTGAGCTTTACCAAAAAGGCCTCCTGGATTATGTTGCTATGGATATCAAATCCTCTTTGGAGGAGTATGACGGGTCTTCTGGGGTAGAAACAGACATTGCAAAAATCAAGGAGAGTGTGGCTCTTATACGGGGTTCTGGAGTTCCCTATGAATTCCGCACAACTGTTGTCCCAGGCCTCCATGACCTGGAGAAAATTGAAGCTCTTGGAAAATGGCTGGAGGGTTCCGACCTTTATATAATCCAAGCATTCTCTCCGGAAGCTGGAACCCTGGACAAATCTTTTGAATCCAAAACACCGTTTAAGGATGCGGATTTGCGTGCATTCGTAACTGCTGCAAAACCCTATTTCAAGGAAGTGTTGCTCCGGGAATATTACTAATCCTATTTCCTATTTTTTAATTTTCCAAGCAGTCTTGCCATTCTAAGAAGTGCAGAATTTGCCTGTTCGATGGAATAAGCAGCATCTACAAAGATGGTGCTTGTATATGAAGAGAGCTGTTTGTCTGCCAGGCGCTTCATATGCTTTTTGTAGGATTTCTGAATAAGTTTTTCAGTCTGTGCGCGCTTTGCAGCCAGTGAACGGATAGTCCTGGTATTCATCTTCCACCCTTTCTCCATAACCCGGTCCATAATCACATCAAAGCCTTTTTTGATGTCATCCAGCTCATATACAGCTTCAGGTATCAAATGCTCTTGCCGATTATCCAGTTTTACTGCAAGTTTGGCAAATTCCTTGCTTAGGTCTCCCATTTGCTCAACCTTGTTGGACACTCTCGCAAGAAGAACAATGTCTTCGGATTGTTCAGGGCTAAGTTCCCGCTGGGAAAGTTCAACCAGAACATTTGAAATCCGCTCTTCCAGATAATTGTTTAATGTTTCTATCTTGTTTACTGTGGGCATCTTGTCTGCATTTGCTGCCCTTAGCATCCCATAAGAGAGGTAAAATGATTCCTTTACCAATCTCATCTGGCGGCCAAGCTCCTTCTCAACTGCCAAGACTGCACTATTAGTATTCTTGGGAATTTCTTCCAGATATTTAGTCTTAAAGAGGAGCTCCCTTTCCTTTCCCGGAAGAATCCTTTGCACAAGTACCACTGCAGGGCCCAGGAGCAAGAGGAACAATACTGCCGTAGTCACATTGAAGATTGTATGTGCATTTGCAATCATGTGTCCCGTAGTCCCTCCAACTGCTTCCACAAGCCCGGTAAAAGGCACCAAAAAGGGAAGGAAAACCAGCACTCCTGCCACATTAAAGAGCAGGTTTGCAACTGCAGTTCTTTTTGCAAAAATATCCATTCTCCAGGAAACTAACAGCGCAGTTGAGGTGGTTCCGATATTTGCCCCCATAATGATGGGAATTGCGGCACCCAAACCCAGCAACCCTTCTGCTCCCAGCACAACCACAATTCCTGTTGTAGCGGAACTGGATTGCAGAATGACCGTAAGTATCGCACCAAAAAGAATTCCAATTAGTGGATTGCCCAGCCCGGATAGCCAGTCTTCTACCCCAGCATCGTATTTGAGCGGTTCCACTGCCGCAGCTAAAAATCCTATTGCCAGAAACAGGAACCCGAAATAAAATATTGCCTTTCCCAGAAATTTGAACCTTCCTCCAAAAATGCTTGTGAGGAATCCCAGGACAAGAAAGAATGGTGCAATTGTTTCAAAATTAAAAGCAATTAATTGGGCAGTAACCGTAGTTCCCACATTGGCTCCAGCCACAATCCCCAGGCTATTTATAAATGAAATGATTCCTGCATTAACCAGTCCCACAGTAATTACTGTTGTGGCGGTGCTTGATTGAATTGCTGCAGTTGCCGCTGCACCTGCTGCTGCCCCACTCCACCTGTTTTTGGTTAACTTCTGCAGGGCAGTCCTCAATTTGTCGCTTGCAATTAGTTGCAATTCCCGGCTCAGGTGCTCTATTCCGTAAATGAAGAGGATTACTGAAGCCAGAAGTCCAAATATCAGCCCTACTTCCATTCAAAACGAATTATTCCCCCACGTTTATATTATTTCCTTTTCCAATGGGTCTGAATGATGTTTATGCAAAAATTCCCTATGCTTTCTCTGGCCGCTGTAATTTTGGCTTTATTTTCTGGATGTGTTTCTCAGCCAATTGATATTCCACCAACTCCCCCGCAGATGGTTCCCACGAATTTTGCAGAATGCGTAGCTGCAGGGTATCCGGTGATGGAGTCTTATCCTGCACAGTGTGCTGTTCCAGGAGGACCCTCATTTACCCAAGTNCTCACAGATTCTGAATGCCAGAATGCGGATGTGGATTTCTGCCCTGCGGGNTGNGTAGTTTGCCCACCGTGCCCTGAATGCAGTTCAATTGAATGCAGGAGCGAAGAATTCTGCGCAAGTCTTGGGTTTGACCGAAGTTGGTATGAATCGATGGATATCAAATAGTTGGGCAATATCCCTCCTTTTTATTCTTTTATCTCCTCTAATTTACCTTGTGTAGATGATGATTAAGGTGATCACCGAGCTAGGCCCTAAGCTAAGCTACCGCAACTGATGTCAATCATTTGCAGTACAGGGATTCGTCCCGGCCACGGCTTTAGCGATGATGAGTGACGTGCGGTCTGATACACATCATATTCCTTCTTTATAGAAGATAAATTGGTATATCCCCCACGCACCAAAACTGACAATTGCTGCTAATTCCATGGGGATATTCATGTCAATTGAAACAACAAGCCCGGAAATAATCGGAGGAATTGCATAAGCCAGAGACTGCACAGATTGGGTTATTCCCAAGGCTTCCCCCTGTACCTTCTCAGACACTTGGTTGGAAACTACCGCATTATAGTTGGGCTCAGTTATCCCCAAAAATATAGCGACCAGAGGCAGCACAAGAAGCAGGTAAATTGCCTGCCCCGGAACCAGCAGCAGGGCAAAAGCGATTCCAGTGAAGAATATAGAATAAAGAAGTATTTTTCCCGGAGTCCACCTTCTTGAGAGATAACGGTTTAGGTACCCCTGTGAAATCGCAATCCACAAGCCCACATATGCAAAAGTGAGCCCGATTAGCCCTGTCCCAAAATGGTATTTTTCTATTAAGAGGACCTGGAAGAATTGGGTAAAGAACCCATAGCCCAGAGAAATCAAAAACACCACAATAAACATTACGCGCAATCCGGGCGCAGTAAATGCCTTTCCAATGTTCTTGAAACTCATCAACAGGTCCACTTTAGTTTTTGTAGCCAGTTTCTTGAGTGTCTCATTGAAATATAGGTGCAGCATTCCAATGTTTGCCAGGCTCAATATTGCAGAAACCACAAAGGGAGTAGAATAACTAAACCATGGCACTATGTTTGAGTCTGAGAGGAAGCTTCCCATAAATGGCCCAAGCACAATCCCCAGCGCAAATGCCATTCCCACATACCCAAAGTTCTCGGATTTGGTCCTGCGGTTGCTGATATCTGCAACTGCACTCATTGCAACAGAGATGTTACCCCCTGTAAAACCATTAATGAAGCGTCCCAAGAGGAGTACTTCCAGATTGAACCATATCATTCCCAGTGCCATCAAGGCATAACCAATTGTTCTCCCCCAAAGAGAGAGAGTCATTATTTTCTTTCTTCCGTATTTATCTGAGAGGGCACCAAAAATTGGAGAGCCCAAAAATTGTGCAAAAGGGTAGCTGGCAATCAAAACCCCAAGAACCATTGCGCGCTGCGCAAAATCCATAGTTTCAGGAAGGAACAAGTTTGTTTCCAAGAGAAGCGGGGAAAGGAGAGGGACAACCATTCCTATCCCGGTCATATCCAGAAGCACTACGAGCAGTATTGGGTACAATGCGTGCTTGATTTTTTCCTGCATGTTTCTTCCCGATAATCCCTATCCATCAATAGATTAATTAATCTAAGGATTATGCGCAAGGAAGAAGCAGGCAGGGAAATCACCCCTTAATCAAAAGCATGAAGAACAGGCCGAGCAGGAATACCAGAATACTCACGATTTTTCTGGAACCTTCTGATTTGTGCATCTCAGGAACCAAATCGGCTGCAGCAATGTAGATGAAATTCCCTGCGGCAAATGGAACAAGCAAAGGCACAAATGCCTCTGTTTCGGTTGCCAGGAAATACCCAACAATTGCCCCGAGGATTACAGTGGACTGTGCCGCAAAACTATATAGGATTGCTTTGTTCCGCGCGAATCCCCCTTTAACCAACACACCAAAAATTCCCAGCTGTTGGGGAAGCTCATGTGCCAGAATCGCAATGGTTGTTGCAATTCCCACAGACATGCTTGCAAGAAAACTTGCCGCCAGGATTATCCCCCCCAGAAAGTTATGTATTCCATCTCCCACAACCATTACATAGGAAAAAGGATGGATTTTGCATTCTCCGCACCTATGCCAGTGGAAAAAGGATTCAACTATCATAAACAATACAAATCCAGCCAATGCCAGTGCGAGTGAAGTCCCTACATCAATCTCTTCTATGGATTCAGGAAGCAGGTGGAAGAATGCGCCTCCCAGCAGGGTTCCTGCCGCAAATGCCACAAGGATATGGGTGATGCTATTGATGTCCTTTTTGCTGAACCAGAGCGAGAATACTCCTACAAAGCCCAGAAGCGCATCAAGTATTGCTGCTCCCAGTATCCACCAAAGCATAACTTAAATTAGCAACAAAAGTATTAATAAATATTCTCATTAAAATTATTAACATTCTCGGTTAAGCCGAAGAAAATTAATAATCTGGGAATTGACATGGAAATAATCAGCGTTTCAATGGACAGAGAGCAATTGGGGCAACTGGACAAAATCCAGCAAAAGCTAGGCTTCAAGAGCCGCTCAAAACTGCTCCGCGCCACAATCGACTCGATGATGAATGAATACGATGTGCTTGACTCTAGGAGGGGGCACACAGACGCAGTATTTACTGTAACGCATTCTTCAGTGGGAACNGATTCCTTAAGCCGCCTCTTAACTGAATTTGAGGATGTAATAATGACTGAAATCCATCAGCACCACAAGAGCCTTTGCCTCAGGGTGCTAATTGCCTGCGGGGATGCAAAGAGGATAAAAGAGCTTTTTTCCCACCTCAAGCGCAGGAAGGGAATACGCTCAGTCCAGGTTTCGGTGCTATAGAAATCTTTTTATTCTCTAATATAGAGCTTTTTGCATGGCGGAACTCCTGTCCTTCCTCATAGTAATTGCTGCGGGACTTTTCCTCTCAGAGGTATTCAGGAAATTCCATCTCCCTTATGTAGTTGGGTTAATTTTGGCAGGCGTAGTCATAGGGCCTTTTGGGTTTAACATTCTGGAAGTTGACCCCACAATTGATTTCCTTGGGACAATCGGCCTTGTTTTCCTCATGTTCATGGCCGGCTTGGAAATCAAATTCTCAAGTTTCCGAAAAACAATTGGAAGAGCTGCAAAATTCTCTGTAATAAATGGAATAGTCCCATTCGTTGCAGGCTTTGCAGTAGCAACATATTTTGGCTATAATCTTATAGGCGCTTCCCTCCTGGGCATAATTTTTATCTCCTCTTCTGTAGCAGTAGTCATCCCAATGATGGAATCTCTTGGCATGATGAAGACAAAATTAGGGAAGCTTATTGTTTCAGGAACAATCCTAGAAGACATCTTCAGTCTCCTACTTTTTTCGCTTTTCCTGCAGATACTAAGCCCAACCACTGAAATCCCTCTCTACCTTTTTTACATAATAATTTTCATCTCGCTCTATGCACTGCGCCTCTTAATCCCAAAAGCGCGAGAATATTTCCACACCCTCCATGACAAGAGCAATTCATTCGAGGAAGAGCTCAGGTTCATCCTGGTACTCCTAATTGGGACAGTTGTGTTTTTTGAGCTCTTGGGAATGCACCCCATCATTGCGGGATTTTTCATCGGTTTAGTCCTCTCAGACTCCATAAAAAACAAAATCCTGCTCAAAAAAATCCATGCAATCAGCTATGGTCTTTTCATCCCGATTTTCTTCTTGGTAATTGGTGCCGGGATGGACGTTGGGGTTCTCTTTAATGGTGGAGGCGCCCTCCTGCTAATCGGTGCGGTAGTGGGAGTCTCTATTCTGGCCAAGTTCTGCAGTGGCTGGTTTGCAACCAGAATCCATGGATTTACTTTCCAGGAGAGCGCATTTGCAGGAACAGCTACCCTTCCCCAATTAAGTACAAGCCTTGCAGTTGCATTTGTGGGGCTGGAGATGGGCGTTATAGATGACCAACTAATTACTGCAATGATTGTATTGAGTATAGCCACTACCTTCTTTGGACCAATCCTCATGAAGTCCCTTGCTTCACACTATGCAAAAAAGGAGAGCAAGGCTCCCGAACCCATACTACAATAATTTTATATTCCTTGCCTGTTTGTGTTCTGAACATGGCAAGAATAGATTGGTATAATGAGTTTGTAGATTTGGGCTACAAGCCCGCAAAAGATGACACAATAGTTCTTTTTTATTTCGAACCCCCAGCGGGAATGAGCAAAAAGGAGTCCGCAGGAAGAATTGCATCCGAGAGCTCCACTGGAACCTGGACCACGCTAACTAACCTTCCTGCACGCATGGAAAAACTCAAGGCAACTGTTTTCCACATGGAAGGAAATTATGCAAAAATAGCGTACCCAAGAGGGCTTTGGGAAAATGGAAATGTCTGCCAGCTGCTCTCGGGAATTGCTGGAAACATATTCGGCATGAAGGGAGTAAAAAACCTCAGGCTAATTGATGCAACTCTTCCCCGAGATTATATAAAGTATTTCAAGGGTCCCCAATATGGAATGACGGGAATCCGCAAAATGATGGGAGTAAAAAAGCGCCCACTAACCGGAGCAGTAGTCAAGCCCAAAATTGGTTTCAGCGCTGCTGAGCATGCAAAAATAGGCTATGAGACCTGGATGGGAGGCTTCGACTTTGTAAAGGACGATGAGAACCTTACTTCCCTCAAATTCAACCGCTTTAATGAGCGGGTAAAACTAATGACAAGACTGCGCGATAAGGCGGAGAAAGAAACCGGGGACAAAAAATCCGCATTCTTCAACATCACTGCCGAGACCGAAGAGATGAAAAAACGCGCAAAGCTTGTTGCGGATTATGGATGGAACTATGTAATGATTGATGTAGTAGTTACCGGAAATGCGGCAGTGCAGACTCTGCGGGATTATGCAGGGGACCTTGGGCTTGCAATCCATGCCCACCGTGCAATGCATGCCTCTTTTGACCGCAATGCCAAGCATGGCATGACCATGCAATTCCTTGCAAAACTAATGCGCATGATTGGAGTTAACCAGATTCACTCTGGAACGGGAGTGGGAAAATTAGTAGGTTCAAAAGAAGAGCTTCTCTCTATTGCTGACGTTCTACGGGAGAAAAAAGTTAAGCCAAGGCGCCACATGCTTCTAGAGCAGGATTGGGGAAACATCAAAACCGCTTTTCCTGCATCTTCTGGGGGCTTGCACCCAGGGTTAGTTCCGGATGTAATGAAGATTTATGGAAACGAGTTTATCCTCTTAATTAGTGGAGGAATACATGGGCACCCAGACGGAACCCGTGCAGGTGCAGCTGCAACAATGCAGGCAATCGATGCAGTAATGGCCGGAGAAACACTTGCACAAAAAGCAAAGAAAAATAAAGAGTTGAAGAGGGCCCTGGGAAAATGGGGCCATCACAAACCCAAGTGATACTCTACTGCTCTTTTTTCCAGAGCCCGTGGATGTTGCAGTACTCCCTTGCAGTAAGTTTATCCGCTTTTAGTGGGAACTCTGCAACAGGTTCATCTGTTGGCTTTAGGAATTTTTTGTAGGACTCTCCATCTGCCAATACTTCTATCCATTCGATATGGTGTGCCGCCTCCATTGGGTGGGGAACCGAGCCGATTTTTACTTTTATCCCTGTTTCGGTTTTCTCGATAACTGGAACATGCTTTTCTTCGCCCTCATTCTCCTTAGTTTGCTCAACCTTGAGCTCCATCGGTTGTCCGCAGCAAACCAATTCCCCAACTCCTTCATGCAGCATTTCCACGATGTTTCCGCAGATATTGCACTTATACACTTCATTCTTTTTTGTCATGTTTTCACCATCATATCCCTCAGGGACCTGTGCATCTTCCATCCTCACACCAATCTCCAGAGTCACAGCTAATTATCCCAAAACCTACTGAACCGCTTTCTGTGCACCAGACTTCCAAAACAGAATTCTGGTCATAGCACTTGTCAGTTTCACTATATTTTTCTCCTTGGGACCAGTATGTGACTTTTCCTTTGCTGTAAACGCTTTTTCCCTCATCTGTGTCTTTGCATTCCCGCACTTCTGCTTCCACACAGATTCCTTCTTCACAGGCTTGCCCTTCGGGGCACCTAACCTGTTTTGTTTGGACTGTCCCGTTTTCGCAATAGTATTCATA
>JGI10211J14876_10000437_pt1 | contig 18018 bp, 13 predicted proteins | sample Etolagsediment_FD_14876 | JGI IMG/M metagenome (IMG submission 14876)
TAAAAGGGTTACCGCTGTGGAATTTGACGCCTTTTCGCAGATAGAATCGCATGGTCAGGGCATCCAGACGCTCCCATTTAACTGCCAGGCGGGGTTCAAAATGCATATCCTGGGCATAGCGTACAAGGGGGTCAAAGGCCCAGTGTGAAAACTGGAGCATTCCACCGGACAACTGCACCTGGGGATCCTGCGATACCGGACCGGCATCCAGAGCCAGCCTCAAAGTTTTAGCTTGGGCCATTCCACATAATCCGAAAATCATCACCAATGCTAAAAAAAACAATAAATACTTTCTCATTTTAACCTCCTTTATTAATTTTTATTGATTTTAAAATGAAATCCAGAACAATTGTCAATAAAATGCGCTGCTTATGCCAGCATCACCTCCTTTCCACAGGATCCTTCGTTTAAATGATATGCCATCGCTTTACCTGAAAAAGGAATCGAGCTTTGCCACGCAGAGAGATTAAACGCTTAATAATGGTATTTTGGACTATCATTGCATGCTATGTCAATAGAGATTTTTCAAACACCAGTAATAGCATTTAAAAAGACATTTCTTTTCTATATTTCACGCTGGACACTCTTTTTCATTCCATCCCAACTGTGAGTCAGGGACCAATCTTATAAGCATGGAATGATATGGATTACAGGTTATTACTCTATAGCATGCGTTGAGATAAATTCGGCAAGAACATTTTCTTTTTCATCATAAGGTGAGGTTACAGATGTGCAGGTGTGAAATCCTAGAATATTGAGATCTACCAGCGATTTTTTAATTGTCCACACAGGATTTGGGTTGTAAATTTTCTTGAGATCTTTGAGGACTTTCCCCATTTCCCAGATTTGATGTAGATAATCTCTCTTTTCCCTGTCTTCCTCTATCATACCCAGCGAGGCCCTGGTTACATTACTCCAGATTTGTGGTGCTATATTTGCCCCTATTGAAAGTACCCCGCTCATGCTTGGGTACTCTAAAAACCTATCCTCATCGCCATCATAAACCCTAAAATCCGGCCGACGGTTAAGGGCCTTCTGGTAGTTATTAACCCTGGTAAGTGATCCACGAAAGATTAATGCCTTGATTTTATCTATTTCAGTTAAGTTTTTAAGGATGTTTGTCCGTATATTACACCTCTTTAAAGGCCTTTCTAACATAGTAATCAATCCAGGATCGTTATAAAGCACAAAAGGATATTTTGTATTCAAGGTAAGATCCTGGTAATGGCCATAGAGGCCTCTGTTGCTATGATAATAAAGTGGTGAGTCAAGCCAGAAAACTCCTCCCTTATAACTATATGATTTTAGAAGATCTTCAAGGAGAGCAAGCGTCTTTTTAGTATTCTCTGGTGAATCTTCACTTATCCAAAAAAAGATCGGTATTCTTCCCTGAATAAAAGCGGTAGCCTTTTTTAGCAAGTCTGTTTTAAGCTTTAAACTAAGGCCACTGCCCTCACCCATCTTAGGGCTGGCAAGGAGTACTGCATCGGCATGAGGCAAAACCTTTTGTAAAAGTGAACCAAGACCGTCATTGTCAATATCTCCTTTATCATTAAGGGGCGTAACGAGATCAACTAGCAATCCTTTGGGTGCTTTACTGCATTCCATTTAATCTGAATTCCTTTCCCCCTAAGAGTTCATGTAAATGGACAATGCCTTTAACTCTTTTGAATTTTTCCACAACGGGTACCACAGTAATAGCATTGTGTTCCATTAAGGTTACCGCTTCAGATACGTTTTTTTCCTCATCAATCATCTTTGGAGATTTTGACATTATTTTCGCAACTTTTAATCCCATTATGTTGTTCCAATGTAAAAGCGCTCGCCTGATGTCACCATCTGTGACAATACCATGTAAGATAAAATCATCACCTATAATCAGAGATGCGCCTAATTTTTTTTTGTCAATCTCAAAAATGGTCTCCCTCACTGTTTGATCTATAGTAACGAAAGGTATCCGGTCTCCTGTCAACATAACCTCTTTAATCTTGATTGAAAGCCTATCTCCCAGACTGCCACCAGGGTGAAACCTTTTAAAGTCTTTTCTGTTGAACTGCTTTCGGTTTATGAGAACAACGGCCAACGCATCCCCCATGGCCAGGGCAGCAGTTGTGCTGGTTGTAGGTGCCAGACCCAAAGGACATGCCTCTCTTTCTACCCCTACATTTATAAATAGATGACTTTCTTTTGCTAACGGCGATTCCGGATCCCCACAAAAAGCAATAAGTTTTACGCCAAGGTTTTTCAAGATTGGTAAAATATTTACTAACTCCTTTGTATAGCCACTGTTAGAGATAGCTATAATAATATCATCACGTGTAACCACACCCAGATCACCATGAACTGCCTCCACTGGATGCAGAAAGAGTGAAGGGGTACCAGTGCTGTTAAGAGTCGCCATGATCTTTCTACCAACGATACCTGATTTGCCAATGCCAGTAAAAATAACCCTTCCCTTGCTATTCAGAATCATCTCTACAGCTTGTTCAAACTCAGGTCCTATTCTTTCAATTAAACCGAGAACCCCTTGGGCCTCAATCTGTAGTACCTCCCTTGCTTGTTGAATCAACCTCGAAGCTTTCTTCATTCTTGTTTCACCTTAAAGGGTATCAATTTTTACCACATCTTTGAAACTACCCATGTTATCGGGTTCAAGGTTTCCCGATAAAATTCCAATTGGCATCTTTATCTTCATTTTGGCCCAGTCTACCGTTTGGCGGGAAGGTATGTTCATCGTTTTCTAACCTTGAACCCCGCCTGCCGTCCGGCGGGCAGGCGTGAACCTCGGAACTTTAAACCTGAGTAGTTGCATATCTTTTATCTTGCTATCTACGTATCATTTTTCAATTTACTTCTCAAACGGTAATTTAAGTTATATGATCGTAGAATATACATGATATTCCTGCGCCTTTCTATATATATGGGTGCAAGCAAATTATAGAAAGTTTTGGATGAAGTCAGCAAAGAGGATAGTATTAAATAATAAACTTGGCAAGGATTTAAAATCCTACAAGATTCCAACATCCTACCATATCCCTACTATCCCAAATTGGCTTTACAAGAAAGAGACAATTATGGTAAGAAATATTTTATTATTAAGGTTGTTAGGTTTGCGCCCGTTCTCCCCGATTATATCGGGGCAGGCAGGTGTGATCTTGAATGGTTACGAAAAGGCATATAGAATCATCTAAAAAAAGAATATCTGTAGAGGAGTAATACATGTCTGGACATTCAAAATGGGCCTCCATAAAACATAAAAAGGGAGCAGTTGATGCTAAAAGGGGAAAGGTTTTTACTAAACTTATCAAGGAGATTACTGTTGCTACAAGGCTGGGCGGAAAAGATCCAGATTCTAATTCAAGGTTGAGGGGGGCTATAGCCGCAGCCAAGGCAGAAAATATGCCCAAGGAGAACATTGAAAGGGCTATCAAGAAAGGAACCGGAGAATTAGCAGGCTCTAGCTATGAAGAAGTCACCTATGAAGGATATGGCCCGGGAGGTGTAGCTGTTTTAATTGAGGTATTAACTGATAACAAAAATAGAGCTGTTGCAGATGTCAGGCACCTATTTGAAAGATCAGGAGGGAACTTAGGAGAGGCAGGTTGTGTGGCCTGGATGTTTTCTCAGAAGGGTCTAATCGTTTTTCAAAAAGATCAGGTAGAGGAAGAGCTGTTGTTTGAGCTGGCCTTGGAGGCAGGGGCTGATGATATCAAAGAAGATGAAAAAGAACTTGAGGTAATAACTGAACCTTCCTCTTTCGAAAAAGTAAAAACGGCCGTTGAGAATGCAGAAATAAAGTATACCCTTGCTGAGATAACTATGATCCCTAATACAACTGTAAAAATAGATGGCAAACATGCTCAACAGATGTTAACCCTTATGGAAAACCTGGAAGACAACGAAGATGTTAGCCATGTGTATGCCAATTTTGACATATCCGATGAGGTTATGGAGGCGATCGGATGATGTTGGTCCTTGGAATTGACCCCGGCTCCTTAACTACAGGGTATGGTTTAGTAGAAAAGAAAGAAAACCGATTGATTTATGTTGGGGCAGGCAAAATTTCACTTCCCTCTTCTTTACCATTCACTGAGAGAATCCATAAAATTTTTGAATCCCTTCTTGAAATTATCCAAACCTATCAACCAAAGGAAATGTCCATTGAGGATATTTTTTTTGCCAAAAACGTTAAAAGCGCCTTAAAAATAGGTCACGCAAGAGGAGCTGCTCTTATTGCAGCTATCCAAGGAGGCCTCAAGATTTTTGAGTATACCCCTTTGCAAATTAAACAATCAGTGGTTGGTTATGGAAGGGCAACAAAAGAACAGGTGAGATCCATGGTTAAAATCATCCTTAAGATTGATACTCAATTCTCTTTAGATACATCAGATGCATTAGCCATAGCAATATGCCACCATAACTGGGTAAGATTTGAAAATACTATTACATGATAGCTCATCTCACCGGAATATTATTAAGTAAAAGCCCTCAGTCGGTAGTAATAGATACAACCGGAGTCGGTTATCATATTTATATTCCTTTATCCACATTCTATCAACTACCGGATGAGATGGAAAAGATAAGTCTGCATATTTACACACATGTCCGACAAGACATGCTTCAACTATTTGGCTTTCAGACAAAGACAGAAAAAGAAATTTTCTTGCTGCTGATCTCTGTATCTGGGATCGGTCCTAAATTGGCGTTAAACATTCTTTCAGGTATTGGAATTGCGGAACTCCTCAGTGCCATTATGAGCGCTGATTCTGAAAGGATCTCTGCTATTCCGGGTGTTGGTAAAAAGACATCTCAGAGAATAACACTTGAGTTAAAAGAAAAGGTATCTGATATCGCCGAAGGTATAGAGGTACGCCCACAAGAAAAAATAGAGATAAAAAATAAAGAGATTTTTGATGATGCGTTATCAGCACTCATCAATCTTGGCTACCCGAGTAAGTCTGCTAAAATAGTCATAGAGAATGTTTTACGCAATGATAATGATATAAATCTTGACACATTACTAAAAGAGGCCTTACGAAATCTTGCAAGCGGACCTTCACGATAATGTTAGTCCCGATAAATCGGGATTGTTAGTTGTCCGTTGAAAAAACAGGAAAATCAATTAATTTACCCAAGCATAGATATAGTTTTCATTTTTATCATGCAAGACATCTTTATTAAATATGTAGTGTACCGCTTTGGCGGTGCCAATAGATGCAGCCCTCTCCGAGCTGTAAGCTTTACGAGCTCGAAGCTAAAGAACTGCGCTACCCGCACCCGCCTCCCCGACTGTCATCCGTCGGGCAAGGCATGAGGCGAAGCCGAAGGGGGGCAGACATTCTTTAGATGTAATTAATTTTATGCCCCTGGTATTAATTGCTAAAAAATACAACTGACGAGTGACCATTGACAAATGACAATCATGGAAGAAAGAATAACAGATCCAAAGCCGAGTGTTGATGAAGGCCCAGCTGAAGTCAGCCTTAGACCATTTACATTGGATACGTTTATCGGGCAAGAGGATACGAAAAGAAATCTCAGGATCTTTATAGAGGCAGCAAAAGAACGCTTAGAGGCATTAGATCATGTTCTCTTTCATGGTAGCCCTGGTCTTGGAAAGACAACCCTGGCAAATATAATAGCCAATGAACTTGGAGTAAATATAAAAACTACCTCGGGACCAGTTTTGGACAGGCCAGGTGATTTAGCAGCTATATTAACATCCTTAGAACCCAGGGATGTTCTATTTATTGATGAAATCCATAGGCTAAATCATGTAGTGGAAGAAATACTTTATCCTGCCTTGGAGGATTTCAAACTAGATATCATTATTGGTCAAGGACCATCAGCTAGAACAGTGAAGCTCTCCATCCCGCCCTTTACCTTGATTGGCGCTACGACAAGAACAGGCCTGCTCACGCCTCCTTTAAGAGACAGGTTTGGCGTTATTTCGCGGCTGGAGTTTTATAAGGCTGAGGAATTACAGCAGATTGTGTCCAGGACTGCAAGACTTTTTAATATTCAGCTTGATAAAGAAGGTGCCCTTGAGATTGCAACAAGATCCAGGGGAACACCGAGAATAGCTAATAGGTTGCTAAAGAGGGTAAGGGATTATGCACAAATTGAGGCTGAAGGTGTGATTACCCATTCAGTGGCAGAAAGGGCTTTAGACATTTTGGAGGTGGACAGAAGGGGTCTGGACAAAATGGATAGACAAATCATGCTGACAATAATTGAAAAGTTTGACGGAGGTCCAATAGGTGTTGACACCTTATCAGCCGCCTTGTGTGAAGAAAAGGATACCCTGGAAGAGGTTTACGAACCATTTTTAATACAAAGTGGTTACATAAATCGTACGCCAAAAGGAAGAGTAGCTACCAGACTTGCCTACAGCCATTTTGGCTTTACCTCAAAAACAACAGAAAATGCCACCCAACAAAAATTGTTTTAGCTGTGCCCCCTTTTTTCTCTCAGTTGTTCTATTTGTTTTTCTCTTTTCAAAAGGGATGCTATATCATGTTACTCCCTAATATTTCAGAATGACATACACCAATTTTTTTAAAATAAGGAGAATTTATTGGGATCATTACCGGTTTGTTAAAGGAAAATTCAGCATTTTAAGAAAACTATTAGTTACTATAGTAATCCAGATGGCATGGGGATAATGCTCTCAATTTATTATATATTGACTTTTTGGTTGGGCTTTTTTAAAACTCAACTTAGTTTTAGCATAACAGAAATGCACTGCGCACTTTAGCAGTGAAGGAAACAAGAAATGAAAATTATTATCATAGGCGCTGGGGAAGTAGGTTTTCATATTGCTCAGAGACTATCAGAAGAAAATCAAGATGTAGTGTTAATTGAAAAGGACCCTATTAAAATTAGAGAGGTTCAAAATGTTATAGATGTCCAGGCCATTTTAGGCTCAGGCACCAATCCTTCAGTATTAATTGAGGCAGGCATTAAGAAAAGTGATATGCTCGTGGCAGCCACTGATAGTGATGAAGCAAACTTAATTGCCTGCTTTTATGCTCAATATTTAACCGATTATATCACTAAGATAGCCCGGGTAAAAAATTCAGATTATATGAAACATAGGGAGATCTTTAATCAGGATTTTCTAAATATTGACCTGATTATCAATCCCCAGTCTGAGATGGTTTCATCTATGCTCAGACTCATAGAGGTACCAGAGGCCTGTGAAGTAATAGATTTTGCCGATGGGAGAATTAAGCTCATCGGCATAACGATAAAAAGTAACTCTCCTTTGGTTGGGCAAAAGCTTTCCTCGTTTACTGGTTTTGAGCATGTAATGCTCGTTGGTGTTATTGTAAGGGGAGAGAAAGTTATTATACCAAGCGGGCAGGATACGATCCAACCAAATGATTTAATATATTGTGTTATCCACAAAGAAAATATCGAAGACATTTTTCGCCAACTGAATGTTAAAGAAGAAGGATTGGGGCGGATAATCATTGTTGGTGGCGGTGAAGCTGGCCTTGCCTTGGCAACATCACTTGATGCAATGACTATTAATACTAAAATAATCGAAAAAGATGGCCAGAGATGTTTAGAGCTGGCGGAAAAACTTAAAAAGGTGGTCGTTTTAAATGGCGATGGCACAGACCGAGAGTTTCTTTTAGAGGAAAGCATAGCTGATGTGGATATTATGGTTGTAATCACTGGAGATGATGAAAACAATGTTCTCATTTCTTTACTGGGAAAGGCGCTCGGTGCAAAAAAGACGGTAACCAGGATAGGAAACCTTAGTTACATTCCTCTTATCTCTGCAATCGGAATTGATACAGTTGTAAGCTCACGACTTTCTGCAATTAGAGCAATCTTACAGTATATTAGGAAAGGGAAGGTGATATGCGTAGCACCACTCAAAGGAGAAGGCGCGGAAGCCATAGAATTCGAGGCATTAGAGACTTCTGATATTGTCAATATTCCTTTATCCAAGGTAAAATTCCCCAAAGAGGCCATTATTGGTGCAATTGTCAGGGGAGAAGAGGTTATCATCCCTCGTGGGCACAATATGATCAAACCCCATGATCATTTAATAATATTTGCCCTTAAAGGGGCTATGCCAAAGCTTCAAAAATTGTTTACTGTTAAACTGGAATACTTTTAATGCGTTTTCGTCAAATCTTCCGACTGATCGGAATCCTTAATTTTTTCCTCGGTCTTTCCATGCTTGCGCCTCTCACCATCTCCCTCATTTATTCCGATGGAAGCTTTGTTTCTCTGCTCTTCTCCTTCATTATCACATCAGGTACTGGAATTGCCGTTTATTTTCTAATCGGGAAAATCAATTATGTCTCTCTCAATCAACGAGAGGGTATGGCAATCGTTACCTTTGGTTGGTTAACTGCATGTTTCTTTGGCTCTTTGCCTTTTTTATTTTCCACCTCAATCGGCACTTTCACAAATGCCTATTTTGAATCCATATCCGGTTTTACTACTACTGGGGCTTCTATTCTTGCCAACATCGAATTCCTCCCCCAGGGAATATTATTCTGGAGGAGCCAAATTCAGTGGATGGGGGGGATGGGAATTATTGTGCTCTCTATTGCCATTCTCCCTTTTTTAGGAGTGGGAGGAATGCAGCTTTATAAAGCTGAGGTTCCAAGCCCGGTTGTGGATAAATTACAACCTCGCATCTCAGAGACGGCTAAAATCCTGTGGAAAGTGTATCTATTTATTACCCTCCTCGAGATAGGCCTTTTATTTATAGGTGGTATGCCTCTTTTTGATTCTATCTGTCACGCCTTTTGCACCATGCCAACCGGAGGATTTAGCACCCAGAACGGGAGTATTGCTCAGTATAACAATGCCTATTTTGATGGTGTTATTACCTTTTTTATGATTCTGGCTGGAATAAATTTTTCCCTCCACTTTAAATTTTTAAAGGGAGATTTTAGTGTATTTGGCAAGGATCCAGAGTGCCGTATTTATTTTTTTATCTTAGCTATTCTGATATGTTTGGTAACCTTTAATATTCATGGGACTATCTATACTTCTCTCAGTCATGCATTACGATGCGCTGCCTTTCAGGTTACATCCATAATTACAACAACTGGTTTTGTGACAGCCAATTACACAACATGGCCAGCACTATCGCAGATTATTATTTTTTTATGCATGTTTATTGGGGCAATGGCAGGATCTACTGGTGGAGCAATAAAGATTATGAGGATTATATTGCTTGCTAAACATGGTTACCAAGAGATTTTTAGACTTATTCATCCCCATGCGGTACGATCCATAAAGCTCGGTGGCAAGCCGGTTCCAGCAGAGGTGTTGAATAGTGTTTGGGGATTTTTTATTCTTTATCTTGGTCTTTTTATTGCGTCTGTAATAATTATGTCCTTAATAGGGCTGGATATCCCTACATCATTCGCCTCAGTAGCTGCTACGATAGGTAATGTCGGACCAGGATTTGGTCTGGTTGGGCCAGTAAACAATTATCTGTCTATTCCTGATCTGGGGAAATGGGTTCTGATCTTCTCCATGATTCTCGGACGTCTTGAAATATACACCGTTATCATTATGCTTGCCCCTGCATACTGGCGTAAATAGACATAGTATCATTTGCCAGTCGTCATTCACTATTAGCCCAACAAAAACAATAAACTCGACAAACCCAAAAGACGGATATCACTTATGAGTCTTGTAATCATCTCTAACCTTTCTATCACCTTTTTAGGAAAACATCTTTTCCGTGAAATAGGACTTCAGGTCGAGCCTGGAAACAGGATTGGCCTTGTAGGCCCAAATGGATCAGGTAAAACAACATTGTTGAGACTTATAGGCGGCGAAATTTCTCCTGACACTGGAGAGATTAAGAAAAGAAAAGGAATACGGATAGGGTACCTTCCACAAGATGTCCATACAGCATTATCCGGCAAGATACTCCAATCTATTCTGGATTCCATACCAGGAAGGGTAAGGTTGAGAGATGAGATGATGCAGATAGAAGAATCATTGACAAATATTACAAACAAAGACAGCCAACTAAAACTGGCAGGGAAGCTTGCAGAGCTCCACCAGAAGATAAGCTATCTGGATAGGCAATTTCCATCGCATGAGGCCGAAAAAATCCTTGCAGGTTTAGGCTTTCGATCCGAGGATTTTAACATTTCCGCTTCCTCCCTGAGCGAAGGATGGAGAATGAGAACACTCCTGGGGAGTCTTCTTTATCAGACGCCTGATCTCCTCTTGCTGGATGAACCGACCAATCATCTTGATATCCCGTCTGTGCACTGGTTGGATCAATTCCTTCAAACATATAAAGGCGCTATAATCCTTGTGTCACATGACAAGGATTTTTTAAACAAGCAAATAAATCGCATCATAAGTTTTGAACCAGAGGGTTTGAAAAGTTACAGCGGAAATTATGATTTTTATCTAAAAGCCAGGGAAGAAGAAAAATCAATCCGCCTGCGGCAGGCCAGGAACCAGGAACAAAAAATAAAAGAGGCCGAGAGGTTTATTGAAAGATTCCGGTCTAAGGCCTCAAAAGCGAGACAAGCACAAAGTAAAATTAAATTAATAAAAAAAATGGAACTCATTGAATCTTACCGCCCTCAAAAAAGCATCCATTTTTCTTTTCCTGCTATTCCCAGGAGCGGTAGAGAGGCAGTAGCAATCAAAGGGGTTTCAAAAGGTTTTAATAAAAAAAATGTTTATACTAACCTCAATCTCACTGTATTAAGGGGTGAAAGGATAGCCATTATAGGGCCAAACGGTGCTGGTAAAACAACGTTACTCAGGATGATAGCAGGAGAGATTACACCTGATCGTGGAGAAATAACACTGGGCCACAAGATAACCATGGCTTACTTTGCCCAGCATCACCACGATATGCTTGACCCCAGAAAGACAATAGTCGAAGAAGTGAGCCTGGCTGTCCCCGATGAAACCATAGGGTTTGTAAGGACTGTGTGCGGCACTTTTCTTTTTTCAGGCGATGATGTAGACAAGTCAATAGGCATCCTTTCAGGTGGAGAAAAAGCAAGGATATCGCTTGCGAAATTGCTCGTAAAGCCTGGAAACCTTATGTTGATGGATGAACCGACAAATCACCTTGATCTTATATCATCAGAAATTTTAATAGGTTCCTTAGCTGATTACAAAGGCACATTAATATTTGTTTCCCATAACCAGTCATTTGTAAATAGATTAGCAACAAAGATCTGGAATATACAAGGTGAAGAAATTGAAGAATACCCTGGCAATCTCAATGAATATTATGATCATCTGGAAAGAATTGCCAATACTTCATCTGAAGACTCTGATAAGAAAAAAAATCAGAGAGTACCCATTAGAGATAAACAATCTCGAAAGGCACAAAAAAAAGAAGCGGCAGAAAAGCGCCAGTTGATCGGGGAAACCCTTAAACCCATTCAGGAGAAACTACTTGTTCTAGAACAGAGGATTTCTGATTTGGAAAAAAGGCAAAAAGAACTGGAAACAATTCTTTCAGACCCGGCGATTTTTGCAGATACAAATAAGAGTCCCTCATTTTTAAATGAATATAGTGAAGTCAGAGAAAAGGTAAAAGAATTGATAGCACGATGGGAATTTGTTCAGGATCAATTGGAGTCCGCTAAAAGAGAGTTGGACATCTAAATATATTTTATAGAAATTCCTTTTTTAGACAGGATAGACCGGATGTTCATGATATAAAAATTATACAAAAATCTTGTTAATTCTGTCAATTCTGTCAAAAAAATTCCGCCGCAGCCAGCTAAGTTCAATATTAAAGTGTAATAATTGAGACTTGATCGTGCAATTTCAAGATAGTAACTTTTTTATCCTCCCTTGTATATTTGTAAAAATCATGCGAAGTTACGCACCTAAAAAATTACTTTTAATTCCAGATAGTTACATTAATCTTACAGAATGTATGTCAAAAGAATGGTAAAAAAATACTCATTTATAGGAAATTAAATTCCAATTCCATGCTAATAATTTACACATTTTTATTCGGGGAAATAGGAAAAGGTGAAATAAAACCACATGCGTTGATAAACAAAGGAAGCCGGATAAAAAAGAAGCTTACAGATATCCACATACCAAAAAAGATGTTACTGATCAAATCTCCGCTATTACAAAAAATTTCATAAGCCCATTGGCACCAAATCCTTGGGATACGCAACCACAAACTCTATATTTATCTCCTGTTGTTGTTCAGGGCCGAGCGTATACTCCCACAACATGACCCCTTCTTTATTACGATAGTTCTTTTGGGCAGGTTCAGGATTCATTGTAAGTTCTTTCACCTCTATCTTATCCGTTCTTGAAACAGGAGTGTTGTCCACTACCTTGAGCACTAGAGATATATCTTTCATGTTCTCAACCATGATCTTATAGGCCAGTTCGCGCACGATAGTTCCTCTTTGGATCTTTCCAAAATACGTTTCTTTGACCTTGTCCTTAACCTTTTCTCGCTTGACCATCACCTCTCTGTCTGCACCAAGGCTCAAATGAAATTCTTCTCCCGCCTTTTTTTCACTAAGATGGGTCTTGCCGATATACCGCCCACCGAAATACACATTCAACGGCCCACTTAATAGCTCTTTATCAGCCTTTGTCTTACACACGAGAAAGGTCAAATGACTGCGCTTTGGAACAGCATAATAGTAAGTATCTCCCTGCATTTTTTTTGTGAATAGCGGTAAAATTGTCTCTTTATCCCTCGATTCAATGTCTATCGGTTGGGGAATTCTGTATTCAAAGGAAAGGGGTAACTCTCTCTTTACGGCTGTGGTAAGCGCTGCTTCTTGTGTGGGTATCTCAGAGTAGTCTTTTCCCTTCACCATATCTATAGCCTGTGCAGCCTCTTCAGTTGCTAGATGCCTTGTCTTTCCCATCACCTTTGCGCTTGGTCTCGGAACATCAAGGAGCCAGCTTGAAAGATAGGGGAGACGAACGCCACTCAAAGGGATAACATTTGAGATTGAAAGGGCTATGTGATTCCAGTCTTCTCCTGTCTTCTGATGAATCTTTGAAAACATGGTTAAATCGATTTCGGATAGGGTCATAGGAACAGAAACCTTGTACAGGGGCCCCCAATTGGCATTTTTTGTAAGATAGTCTGCTATAATGCGTATTTTCTGCTCTTTTTCAGCGTTAAATAAGATCTCAATAACCTTTTTGACCTTCTTAGCAGGCCTTCGAAGAGCGTTCAGTTCATCTTTTAGAACTTTTATTTCTTTTTCTATCTCTTCAATTGAAGCATCAAGAGATTGTTTTTCATCATTAATTTTTTGAAAGTTGGAACTCAAAAATATTAAGGTGTCGGTTAAATCTTCCATATTCGGAAAACGAGTCTTGATCTCTTGAGGGATTTGGATCTTAGAAAAATCAATGAGCGAGGTGAGAAATGACTCTTTTTTATCAAGAACCTCCTTTTTATCTACTAAAACTCTTTTTGACTTTCTCAGCTCGTTGATCTTTAGCTCAAGGGCCTTTATATTTTCATGCGGTGATTCTTTTATAGGGATTTTCTTGAATTGAACACTAAAAATCTCCCCAGTCCCAAAAATTGTTGCTGTTATTGAATCCTTATCGATGCGAAATGCCTCTATTTCAAGGAAAAGTTCATTAAGCCCCTTTTGAACTGTTGTAAATGCCTCCCTTTTAACCATGGCCTGTCCTGAGAAAAGTGTGACCTCTTTGATTTGAGATGGCACTGTCTTCTCAGCAAAAGCAAGCGGCACGATGAAAAATGAAAATAGCACTATGAAGATATACGATTTTCTCATGGCTCCCCCTCATACCATTTTGTTAGCTCTTTCTTTTTTATGGAGTGTCAACGCCAGCTATTATTTCTCCATTCACATAAAACCCCAAAATTCACCAGAAGACTCTACAATGCTATATTTTATAGGTAACAGCATATTCAAAAGCCACTTTTGTGTCAATGGGCAATCAAAGGTATGATATCGGGTCAAATAGTAACAAATCCGAGAAAATAAGAGTGGAATCTATGGCATTCCGCTCTTCAGAGCGGGCTCCTATGCGAAGATTTAACAGGGTGAATCTGCACTTTGGTGTTTGCCACTCTCTGGGGTCTCATGGCACGCCATTTCTGCGAGTTTCTGATTACTTTTCGCTATTAGGAATCTTCGACTCACTGCTTCGACTGAATTGCAATTTAAATATGCTATGAATCAGGGCACCCCGCGCTTATTCACTTCAGTTAGTACTATGCACCCAGCCTATCCATGTTACATATAGTAATAGTAAGCCAGGAGACTTGCGGGAGACTTGCCATTTAGCAGTTATCGTTCGTTTCGACCTAAATGGATTCCATGCTATATATGGGACATGAACAATGAAAGCAGAGCCATTTCTTTCTCCGCCTTCATTGATCTCTGTCTTCTTTTATGAATCTCCCTCCCTAATCCTGGAAGGCCGACTTAGGTGTTGAACCAGGGCTTGGCGACGCATAGAATGTTGGCGTTGGCTTTTGCCGGTGGCCTTGCCTTCGCTTCCCACAATCCCAGATATTTGAGGATCTTTTTATGATCTCACCATCCTTTATGAAGCTTAAGATCTTCATTTTTCCGTGGCACTTGGGACACGTGAGCAGGGCGACTTCATAAATCTTCTGAATCAGCCTTGCCCAGTTTTTTCGGTATTCCTTTGATGAGCCGCGAGTTTCCAGGATGTAAGGTATCCGGCCATCCTGATTTTCTTTTTATAACGACTTTGGGCAACGGCCTGTCAAGGGCTGACCTCACTACCGCTTATATTTCACGAGTGCCCCAATCCCCCCTTGAATTACCAGGACAAGTATCGGTCAGTACAAATTATCGTAAAGAAAACCTATCTCTAAGAGTGCGAGCAATCTCTTTGACCATCGGGTTCACTAACCTCTCTGCTTGCCCCCATGAATCTCCGCTTTTCGTCAAAACAGTAAATACTGTTTCTCCCGTTCTAACGTCTATAATTTTTACCGATATTGTAGCCTGCCTTCTAAAATAAGCATTTTCCGTATTGATAACCCCATAAAGAATAGCATCTGCATTTGTTAATTTACCAATCTTGACGTAATCTTGTTCTTTCATTAAACCCAATAGAGTAAGTTTTTGCTCAGATAAGATCCTATCAATTATATTTCTATCAACAATCTTAGTTCCTGATCCTAATAAAGCCATAGCTAACTCATCTGCAATAATATAATTATGCCTTTGCCCTGCATTGTTAGGGATTATAGAATCGATTCTAACCTCTAAGAACGGCAATATTGTCAGTGATTTTATATTATTAAAATCATATCCATGCTTTTCATTTTTATCAAGTTGGACAGTGGCACAACTAATGAGAATCAAAGAGCATGATAATATTGCGATCAGATTTCTAACATTCATTAATCAATCTCCCTTTATTTTTTATAAAGTGGCGATACCATTAATAGTAAATTCTGGCTTGGAATCGCATTTTAAATATTAAATGTGCACTAATCAGCGGCCACTAGTAGAACTGGTGGTATGAGGAAGACCCCTGAAAAGGGCTATTACTCGAATTCGATTTCTAATTGTTCTTGATTTTTTTGCAATTGTTCCTGTTATTTAATATACAGTCTGATTTGGTGCTCATTGAAGCCCACTGTGCTTACACAATAACCACGTGCCCAACGAGAAGCTCACCTGGCGAAAACGCGCTAGTGTTTTGCGGTCAGGTGCGGCGACAGGTTAGCAGCTTAAAATCACTCATATTATTCCAAAATCCTAATGGCTATAGCTGTCATTGATTTTTGAGTGCCTCGACTTCCAACAAATCCATACTGCGGTGTATAGGTAGCCATACCCGAATCAGGTCTTTCTCCTGCTACGATTATTATAGCATTTGCACCCTTTAAAGCTGCTTTTTTCTGCATCGCTTCAATCAAGTGTGTCCATTCATGAATCATTCCGCCAGATGATGAAACCCACCCAATTTCTTCATATTTCAGGTCTTTTGGTGGAGAAGTAAAAACTTTTACAGGGCCATGATATGGCGGATATGTTTTTCCGGTTTGAGTAAATTTTCCAGTCGCACAGCTTTGAAGTGAGAAACATATAAATACAATAATTGCAAAAAAATAAACTTTATTCATATTCATACTCTCCTCTTACAATAAATTAATGTGGGAAGTGTTGTACTATCGTATTTTTTTGAAGCCCCATCCACGATGAATTGGCATTGAATATTCAATTTTACCAAAATTGGTATCATATGCATTTCCATCCATGAATTCTTTTATGTGTGAATTGTAAGAATTCATAAACGTTTTTATATACGTTAGACTTTTCTGGTAAAAGTGGCTTATGGCTTCAGCGGTGTAATGCCCTCTCGCATTCCCTTGAGCAAATTGAGATAATGACTGAGAAAGATTAAATGTCCCATCTTGTTCTATAAAATACTGTGAATGGTTGAAAGCATTTCGCAATGTATTTAAGTAAAATTCTGAAAAAACATTACCAAGTGGTATTCCAAGCTTTTCACTTTCTTCTGTTAATGCCTTAATTTTTTCAATTGGGGATTCAGCTATTTTCTTAGATCCCTTTTCACCGCTTTTTGACTTTCTTTTACGAATGGAAAATATCTTTAATGAGTAAGGCTGGCGCTTAATTGTTTGGATCATATTAAATAGAATATGATATATCAAATCAACCTCAATAATATGGCAGTACAAGAACATTTGGATACGAATTCTATCTTTTATATTTATTTTACTGCTAGCTTGAAGAGGGTCAAAATTGTTAAGAAGTTCTAAAACCTCGGCAAATTCATAATCTGATATGTAGGATAAGATTGACTGATCATGTATCTCTCCAAAAGGGAAAAAACTTGTTAAAAACTGTGTTTGATTTGTTTCTTTTGCATTATTGAAAAGTTTGTTAAAAGTTGTATTGCAAATTTCTGGAAAAATCGTATTTATCACATTAAACTTCCTTTTATTGATTATCTTGGATTATGGCCTTATGACGTCACGGTTAAGTGAGCGGCAAAGTAGCGGAGCGAAATTGCCGATCCATCTTCAACCGCTTATGGCAGTTTCAGGAAGGCGATCATCTTTCCTTCCCAAAACAGGAGCCCCTGTTTCCGTTACGAAAAATGGAATAGTAGCCTCCTTCAGAATATATTTTTCTGTTTGGATCCTAGTGTCCTGGTTCATCAAATTAAGTATGCTGTCAACTATTTCATCCACAATATTTTTTACCCCAATAACGTCATTAACAGTCATCTTCATTTTTAGAGGGGGAGAGGATTGGTTTTTATCTTTATCAATATTGTAATTGTACACGAAACCGTCTTCAACAAAAACCAGACTTTTTAGGGAATCCTCAACTTTGGAGTGGAAAAGGCTATTTCGATATTTATACAAATTTTTAAAATCTGAAATAATTGTTGAGGACAAAACGCTATTTTCATTAAACCCGTTACATAGAGAAGCCATAAACCGAAGTTTTTGCTCAACATCAAGCCGTTTTTCAATATTGAAGCCTTCATCTCTGAAAGTATTTTTTAGAAAAGCGTGAAATAAGAGATTTACAAAACCTTCCAGCGCCATAAAAAAATAGGTGATGGCGGAGCAGTAATAAGTCCCGAGTAAGAGTAACGATTGGTCCATATGTTTTTTCTTTTTTTTATCAAGGTAATCGGATGTTCTTGCATCGTACTTCAGCGCCTCTTGCAATAGTGCGGATTCTTGAGACTCAGCTATACTAAGTATGGTTTGACCACTTAGGTAATTCGATAGGTAGACGTTGAAGAGCAAATACAGTTTTAAACTTTCTCTTTTTTCAAACTCCTTTACCGGATGAAAAAGTTGGCTACTCATCCTCTTGGCCTCTTTCAGCATAAGGTCAATAAATTTCTTTACTTCCTCGTTATCCTCTTTTTCGCTTTTTCCTGGTTGAACAACCTTACTTATGTAGAAATCATTATTTCGGTCCCTTGTGCCGAGCTCCACAATCCCGCCAGATGGTAGTTTAATGAAATATTTCCAATTAACTTGAG
>JGI10211J14876_10000438_pt1 | contig 18003 bp, 10 predicted proteins | sample Etolagsediment_FD_14876 | JGI IMG/M metagenome (IMG submission 14876)
TCCAACAACTATTGTTGCTTCTGCCCCATTACCATCACCAACAATTGGGACATTTGTATAAGATTTTGGCTCGTCGCCAAGTCCACTTCCTCTATTTGTGATAATAATTGTTTTTAGTTGTCCACTCGCGGAACTATTAGCATTGTCTCGAATTGGTGCATTTTCTGCATTTGTACTCCAATTTTTTGGTGTTGGGATATAATTTAAGGAATCAAATTTTATAAGATTATTAGGTTTTATTGTATATAGATATTTCCAAATATATCCATCACCACTCACACCAGCTGGCCTTGGCTCAAGATCAGTAAATGTAGGCTCATCAAGTGATGGCCTTCCATTTGGATTTTCTGGATCTGTTCCATTGTGGAGGCAAATATAAACTCTGTAGTCACTATTCATTACATAAAAATTTGATTCATATAAACTAGTTTTATTTGATGGCTTTGATAAATTATTTCTGCTTATGTCGTGGCGATACATATCATAAGTATTACCAGACACCCAATCAATTCTTCTGATTACCTGACTTACATCATCCGAATTTATTTTTTTTAGTCCAATTATGGTGTCCCACACATCATTATAATTGTCAAATGAATCAATCGGTGATAACGGAGATTGTTCCCAATCAGTCTTATATTCGGTTGAATTAGTCAATCCAACAAACGAATAATAAGAATTTGCAGTAGATGCAACCGATAGAGAAAAATTCTCTGCACTTAATATTCTAAACTGATCTGTTATAATCGCAGACATTTACTTATTACTTTTTTTGTATTTATATGTATTTTTGAATCTACAAAAATAAAATTTTTTTCATAGTTTGCTCATATTATATATTATTATAATTTTGAACTCTCAGTTGATTATATCTTCTAACAATTGGAGTGCTATTGATACCAACAACACCATAATCATTACCAACAGAAAAATTATTTGTAATATTTGAAACATTTATTACTCCCCAACTATAATCTCCATAATAAGAACTATATCCAATCCCAGATAATCCATTATAATCAGAAACACTAACTGTTACTTTAACTACGGTAGCACTTCCAACTCCATATACATCAGTAGTTCCAGTTGATACTGAAATTACTTGATAGATATTGTCTATTCCTGTAGTTCCAATTCCAATTACTGACCCATCACTTCTTAAAGAAGTTACACCATTACCAACTGCAGAATTTGAAACCTTAAAATAATATCCTTCATCCAATTGACTTTCTAATATAATTGGATTTGTAATTGATGAATTTTTTAGATATGAATCTTGTGGAATATAAAGATCAAATATTAAAGCAGTTGATGCTAATCCAACATTTGCAGTGTTAATTCCACTAATTATACCAAAGTCTCCAAAATAATTAACTCCATCAATAAACTCCTTTGTTAAAATTGGTGGCTCGATCGAAATCAATGGTGGATGTGAGGATGTATACCCAAATCCAGGTGAAATTACATTAATTCCGGTAACTATCCCAGTTGTAATAGAAGCTTCTAGTGAGGCAATTCCAGTAGATCCAACACCAATGGGATTTTGAATTGAAACAATTGGATTTGTAATGTATCCAGTTCCACCATCAATAATATTTACAGATTGTATTGTTCCACCAGAAGAAACCACAGCAGTTGCTATCGCAACTGAAGAAATTTTATTATCTATTATTTCAATTTTATTGACAATATCAGATGAAGTATTTTCATTTTCTACATCAAAAGATATTTTAACCGAATCTACAAAAATTTGTGTGGATCCTACGCCAACCGATTGAATTAAGTTACTTACTGGAAATATTAAAGGTTCTAGTCTTATTCGATCTTTATTAATTTCTATTCCACCTATAGTAGTGTCATTTCTTTGTTTGCACCACTCTACAGATCTTGTAAAATCCAAATCTGATGTAACTCCAATTGAATTGTATGGATTTGTTTGTGTTGTATCAGGTAAAATAATATCAGTTACAAGCCTGTTATTTTCTATAAACTTAGTTTCATCCCCAATTATTTTTAATTTATCGCCCGTTTTTACTGTTTCTAGTATATCTATATCAACAACATCAATATTTGGAGTTCCTCTGTAAAAAAGTATTTTGCATTTATCTCCACTTTTTGGGGCTTCGGAAAATGCAATTAAACTTCCACCATTGAAAGTATATGCTACATCAGGTTCTTGGAGCACATCATTAATAAAAATGAGAAGAACAGATTTAAGATCAATATTTGAACCATCTTTTGTTATAATTGAAAATCTATTTCCATTATCAGATATTGGAAATGTTTTTCTAAATCCATCAAGCAGAGAATCAATATCATCTAGTTTTTGTAGTTCCCCCAAAGACCATCCACTGAACTCATCTGCAAATGTTCTTTCTACTATAATTGAAAATTGCTCAAATGGTTTTGATGCGTCTGTCGGTATTCCAGTTGCTCCTCCAGTTTGTACAGTTAATATATCACCCTCATTATATGAATATCCATAATTTTTGATTGTGAAGTCAATTATACTAGATCCCTGGCCAACAACAATATCAATTTTTGCCTGGGTTCCAATTCCACTGTTATTGTCTATGTAAATCAACTCCAAATCTGAATATGATAATGGATCATCGAAAACTACCTGTGGTGGATTTGTTGATGTGTATCCAGATCCTGGATTTGTTATTGCTATGCTGACTATATTTCCATTATTAATGGAAGCAGTGCCAATATACTCTATATTTGGTGTATCTATACTTAATGTTTGTACTCCAACTCTAACATTTGTTTGAATTCCCGATCTATAACCAGATCCACTATTTCCAATGCTAATTGATTGAATGGTACCTGCAACTGATACTATCGCAGTTCCGCCAGCAGATACAAGTGGCTGATATCCAAATCCATTACTAGAACCAACTGATATAATAACTCCACCTCTAGGAACTCCAGCATTATTCACATCATATAGGGCAGAGGTCGCAGTTCCAGTAAAGTTAACTTGAGTCTCAGATCCTGGCTCAGATAAATTGTAATTATCTTCTGGACTTTGAAATATGCTGTTAATTAGAAGAATTGAATTTGATGTTGAAAATCCAGTGATGTTTTGGTTATTGGATGTTAAAGTAAAATCTTTAGTTGCTGCATCAAACTGTGAGTTTATATCATCAAATACATAGTTTTTTTCGTAAGTACTTTCATCTGAATTTGGTATACCAGATCGTAAGAATACTCTTCCTTGGAATGTAGATCTTATGTTTATATCGCCATTAACCTGATCATATATTGGCCCATATGGGGCTTGCGAAAAATATATTTTACTTCCTACTATATTGTAGTTTCCTTTTAATTTTGTTATTTGGGATTCAGTTTGGTGGGTAGATAATATAGTACCCATAGTTGGTCGCTCAACCTCAACAAAAGTTGTACTTCCAACTCCAACCGAAGTTATTTTCATAATTTCATTTTCAACTTTTATTAAATCGCCAGCAAAGAAGGAACTTATTCCAGAAAAATGTAGAGTTGTATCCAGTAGTTCCAAATCATTTTGTAGAACCGCAGTAATTCCAGTGGAAACGATGGGAGATTGAATTACATTATCAATCAAAATTATACATTTCGCATTTTGATTTGTTGACATAATATAATGATTATCCCCAATTCCAACACTATTCAAATTAATTAAATTTGGGGGAGAACTCAAAGAATCAAATGGAGAAGTACATAAGCCAATAAATTTATTATCATATTTGTATGCATATAAATCTCCACTCAATTTATCAGTTATACCAATACCAGAAATGTAAGTTTCGGCAATTCCAATATTAGAAAAAGTTGATTCTTGGGTAAATTCAGACTCAAAAAGTCCATAAAAAGTTACTGCTGAACCAACAGTAATTTCTGATGAAATTGTGCTAGCAAGTGATATTGAACCAGAATTGACAGCAATAATTGGAACATATGAATCACTGAAATAGTCATTAACTTTAACACCAACTGTAGAATCAACATCAATAATATTTGTCCCAACTCCAGCAGTAGAAGATACTTGTGTAGTTGATAACTCAATGTATGTAAATAGATTTGATTTATATAATACTTTTTCTCCACTATTAAAAAAGTGTCCCGGAACATAAATTAGATTTCTAGTTAAATCAACCCCAGAAAAATTAGTATTCGTATATTCGACTGATCCATCAAATCGTCGCTCAAAAATTGGCGCAAAATTATGAGTCAAATCAAAATCTTTTTTAAAGTTAAGATCGCTACTAGATGTAAACTTGCTTATTCCAGTTGATAATTCCGCGTTTTTGAAATTTATAGAGACCGGAAATGATGCAAACTCCAAATAAGTTACAGAATGCTGCAATAAAGTAATAGATATGTCAATGTCTGGATTTGGAGTAAATAATAATTCCACAGAAGCCCCAATAGTAGAATCAAATGATCCTAGAGAATTATCTGAATATACATTTCCATACTCTATAATCGTTGATGTTATTTCATTGTTGAGTATCGCAATTTCTGATAGTTGAATTTGATTATTTGTTGTGTCAGTTATCTGAACTATAAAATATCCAAAATTATAGTTTAGAGAATATGAGGATACAAATTCCGCAGTTGGAGTACTTGATGATGCAATTGATACAGTTTTTGATCCTACATCAGCATACTTTAAAGGTCTAGAACTAATCGCACTAGAATTTGTACTAGCAATTGACACTCCAAATGCATTACACCTCAAAGAATCAGTAACATTAGGGTAAAAAATTACATCCAAATCGGATCCAGATTTTAAGACATCATATGTACCAATGCCAACTAAATTTTTATATGTATCATTTGATGTGGTTATTCTCCCAAATTCAGAAAAGTGCACATTAGATCCATCATAAACTAAATTTATTTCATTATATTCATAACTAGAGCCAGAAACGGAAGATAATTCAATTAAAATTTTTGCAGAAGTAAAATTTGGTTGAATTTTATATACAACAGATGTGCCAGAAGAAACAATATTTGAAAATGTAGATGCAATACTTACAGTATTACCAAAATCATAAGAATCATTATCGAATATATTTTTTTTTGTATCATAAGAAATAAAACTGTATCGATATTCATTAATTCTACCATCCAAAGGATAAAACTCTAGTACAGCATTATTATCAACTTTAGTGATATCAAAATTTCCAAGTTCATTTTCGGTAAACATTTTACCATATTGATTCAAATATAGCTCATTTCCATCAGTTAGCGCAGTCAATATTGAAGACTGTACTTTATCATTGAATCTATCATCTTGCACTGCGAGATAAAATTTCTTTGCTCTAACTTTAGTTACCATATTTGATTATATATTGAAAGAAGTTACGAATGTTCTTGTTATTGATGTATTAAATTCATCACTTATATCATCTATGATTAAGACTCTGTTACCAACAGATTCGGAATAATCCTGTAAGATTACAGAATTGAAAATAATTTCATTTGAGGTTAATGTAGAATTTACATAAAAACTGTTTTCAGAGACCAAATCATAATCATGAATACAATCAACATCTATTATATTATTTAAGTCACATACAGATGTGAATAATCCTTCATTCTGTGAGGTTTGGATTCCAGAAATTTCTGGAGAAGAGTTTAATTCTAAATTTCCAAATTTCTTGAATCCCAATGTATGATTTAGGTTACTAACTACATCATTCCATTCTTGGATTGGAATTTCGGATTTTAATGCATATGAAAAATATTGATAATAATCACTATCCTGCACTCTCTGTAAATCATTATTTAAGAATCCAGTTTCTCTGTTCCAACCACTAGAAACAATTGAAGATGATCCAATTTCACAAAAAGATTCGCTATCAAAAATTTCTTTGATAAATGCCTGAGCATTTGAAGTTTCCCCAACAATTAAAGTACCAATCTCAAAGTTATTTTTTGTTTCTATAGTCAAAAATTCATTTTGAACATCAAATTTGAGTATTGTTCCAATTTTATCAACACTAATAGCAGATTCTCCCACAATGTATGAATTTTTTATTAAATTGGTTTTGAACACTGGTAAAAATCTTTCTGGTATTATTTGTCCAAAAGAATTTTCGGGATCAAATGTTCCCGGAATTTCTGTGGCTGCGATAAATTCGTCGAGTGAGTATTCAACATACGCACCAGAACCGCCTAAACTAGTCTCTACTCCAACAACAGGAAAAAGTGAATAATTGTAATTTTTTGAATTATAACCTTTGCTTGTTGGTTCTATTGTTGATATATTTTCAATAATCACCTTATCATTGACACTGAATGGAAAAGTATTTGGGTCACTGAATTCTTTTGTTAAATATGCTTTTACTGTTTTTGTAATATTATTATATTGAATTGAACTTATTCCAAGTCCATTTGAATTATTAATTGCGAGAATTTTTGGCTCAACTCCATATAGACCAGTTGTATTTTTAATAATTGTTACTAGATTATTTTCAATTTCATAATCTAGTAAAATATCATTTACTATTTGATTTGTAAATCCATCTATTAATACTAAATCTGGTGAAGTATTATAATTTAACCCAGGAAAAACTACTTGGATCGAATCTATTGTTGATAATGGTTCAATTCTTAATATTGTAGGGAATTTAATTCTCGGTTTTATTGTATTGTCAATTGAATAATCATATCCAATGTCTACTATGTTAGATGAATTTATTTTTCCTATTGTATTGCTTTGTGGCAATACAATTGCGCCACTTCCGGTTAAAGATGAAATTGAAGATATAAATGGTAATCTTTCATAAGTTTTTCCACCAGAAGTTATTTTTATATCCTCTATTTCTCCGGTTTCATTTACTGAGTTTGTATAATATCTAAATGTCCCATTTTCTGGAGTATATAATTCCGCATCTGAATCAAATTGATTGTAAAAATTAAATGTGCTCGAAGTAACTCCAACTATTGTTTTTGTGCCATTCAATATATTACTCACAAAAGTAATTTTATTATTTTCTATAACTTCATCATCAATGGTATATTCACTTTTATTTTTACTAGTTGTTTTGGGGATTAAATTATACCAAATTGATGACAAAAATTCATTATCTACTGTAAATTCTATTTTTGCATCAGAAGATATACCAATGACTCCAGTCTTTATTATTTTTGCAATACCATCAGAATTAACTGGAAAATATTTGTTTGAGAAATTTTCATCGGAAAATAACTGAAAATCAAAAGCTGATGTATTTCCAACTCCAATGCCAAGAGATAATGAATTATCAGAAACATCAATTAAAACTTTTTGATTTTTTGTGATATAAATTTTTGGATTTATTTGAGATAGCGTACCAAAAGAAGATGAAATTAGTTCAATTGGGATGTAATTAATTGCATCATAATATGATTTTGCAAGTTTAATTCTATTTTTGTCATATATTATAGCATAATAAATTCCTTGATCTTCTAATCCAATAGCAGGTGAGGTTGAATTGTGAATTAATTTTTGTCCATTTTCGTAATTATGATCATTGATCGTAATTAAATTTTCATTTAAATCTATGAAAGAAAAATTTCTTGGATTTATAATTAATCTACGATGATAATCATTATATTTTACAGTAATTGTAGTTGTCAATCCACTTAAAACTTCCAATACTATAGTATCATCTACTTGAAGTGAATGTGTAGATGCAGTTGATACAGTCACAGTATTTTTGTTTATATTTCCCTTTGATACATTATTAAATTTGGTTTTAAAACTGTGATATGTCCCAGATCCAGGAGAAGTAAAATATAAAGTAGATCCAGTTTGTGATATTCCAACAAATTCACCAGTTGTTCCCAGTCCAACCTTCACTGTTGATATTCCAATAAAATTTTTTGATATCTTTGCTACATAAATCGAACTATTATCATTTAATGTAAAATTAGAGCTTAAATTATCCGTAACTGTAATTCCAATACCACCATTTGTCTGATAAACAAGTTCATCGCCAGTATTTAATTTGTGATCTTTTATGTAAATTGTTTTTTCTGGGACTATGATGGAAGTTAATCCAATTCCAGGATTTGAAAATGTGATTGTATATCCAATACCAATAACTGTACCAATACCCAAAGACTCGGATGGATTGAAGTATATTTCTCTGTTTAAGTTATATTCTCTATTATTAATATCATCGTCCAATTCGATATAAAATTTTCTTGGATTTTCATATAAAATTTCGTATGCCGAATGTGAAGATCCAACTGTAGAATTTTGTTCTCTTAAAACACGAATTCTTGATGTTGGTTTGTCAATGTTTAATACTTTTACTTCCTCACTCCCAATAGTTAAAATGTCATTTTCTCTTATATTTGGATACTCTAATAGCCCAGAAACATAAAAATATGTGGCAATTCCAGTAACAGATGTATCAGCAATACCCAAAGTTAGTATAAAATTATCGGATCTCACCCCAACATTAAATGAACCTTGTAATTGGTCGTCATAATTTGACAACGAATCAATTGTTACAAAATCACCATTAAGTAAATTATGTGGAGCGGAAGAAAAACCAATAACTCTGTTCTGGGAAAATGAAGGATAAAATTCAATGTCAGAAATAGTAATAGATGTCTGAGAAATTCCAGATATTGTTTTTCCTTTTATAAACTCAACTTTTGCTGATGCCAATTTTCCACCACTGCCTTGGTTATTAAATATTACTCTATCCCCAATTTTATAATTTTCTCCACTTGAAATAATCTTAATTGAATCTATAGTTCCTTTCGTAGTATTTTTTACTTTGGAATTTAAATCATCAGAAAATTTAAACTGCTCATATGCAGAAGTATCGTCTAAAGTATTGAAGGGTCTTGTATTTCTAATTAAATTTGAATTTTGAAAATCAAAATTATTTTGATCAATCCTAGAATCAAAATTAAAATTTATTGGTTTTGATTTATATGAATTGCCAATAACATATGGAAATTTAGGTGTTTTATCGCCAGATCCGGTCAATTCTAAAGTCATGAAGTAAGCATAAGTTCCATTTGGGAATTCTGGAGTTACACAAAATCTTCCATTATGCTCATCCAAATCCCCAGAATTTTGAAATACATAATCTTCCACAAAATATCCTTTGGGGAAAGTTTTTTTATCTGGTCTATTTGTGGAGCTATCATTTGCTACATAACCACTTTTCATTTGTCGTATTTTTTTATTTGTTGGGGAATCATATCCATATGGACCATAAATTGGATTTCCATCATATGCCCAACCTAATAATGGAGAATGATATTTTTCTGTCGCCTCATCATTATCATAATCACTTCTATATTTTATAATACCATCATCTAAATTTTGAGAAAATACTTTTTTTCTGAGTGGTCTTGGAGCATATAAGTGTGTATATTCTAGCCCATAATTTCTACTACTTCCAACAAAAACTGCACCATCATTAGCTGAAATTTTTTCTGTTTTCAATAATCTTTCAACTTTGTTTATTGTCCAAACTTGAGGAAAAAATTTAATTTCACATCCAGTACCAGGAACTAAAATATCAATCAAAGTATTTTTTTGTTCATATCCTATTCCACCATTAATTATTTTTACATCAACTATCTGCCCATTTTGAACGATTGGTGTCAGCACCGCACCAACACCAAAACCTTTTACAATTAAATCTGGTGGTGAATTATATTCTTTTCCTTTTTCATTTATGACTACATTAACAATTCTTCCGTTTGATACTATAGGAGAAATTACTGCGCCATAACCAGATTTTAGACTATATTCTGGTTGCTTGTTGTAGTTAATAATTTCTGGTGATCCATATCCAACACCACCATCATAGATAAATGTTGATACTACTTTTCCTCTGAATATTGGCTGAATTTTTGCAATCGCATCAAATTCAGATAATGTCGAGACACCAACTTTCCCGGAAATAGTAACAGTAATTGGTTCATAATCAAATATATGATTCCCAGATCCACTTGATTTGAAGTCAATATATTGTTTTGTCTTATAATAAAAATCTGCAGCAGTTGATCCAGTGCCAATAGAAGATAGCTTAAATGAAGTATTATTAATTCTAGTTGCAATATATTTTCCGGTATCTAATCCACTTATATTTGTATCTCCACCATAATAATAAATGATGTCTCCACTATTGTATGGATTTTCATATACATTTACTGTATTAATTGATGTATTGATGCCAGAAGAAGAAACTAATATTTTTTTGCTCTTATATCCAGATCCTGAATTTGTAACTATTACATCACTTATTTTTTTCTTTTTTTCAGTTGATTCTAGTCTATGATTTCCAGTTCCATATGATGTGAGATCGATGGTATTGATTCCAACTAATGAATCATTTAATGTTTTATGTAAATTAATCGTATGTCCATCTATTACTTTTACATAATACTTCGCATCAATAGATAATCCGCCAATTGATGTACCATTTCCATTATTGTAAATGACGGACTCCCCATTTCTAAACTTATGGTAAGTTGAAAATCCTATAACATTAGAAGCAAGACTAATTTTAGAATTTGATATAGTAGAGTTAAAATCTGCAAAATAATTAAAAGATGCAGTTTTTACAAGTGCAGAAGCGCCACTACCATTTCCACCTGTGATGGTAATAACTGGAGTATCAATATAATCAAATCCACTATCAATTAAATTAATTTTTTGTAATGATCCTTCAATTCCACAATAGCCACGAGCACTAGAAAGTCCAATAGAAGATGTAACTATATCCAATTCTGGTGGATCGATGACATCATAGCCATCACCAGGGGAAATCACATCTGCAGTTTTTATTGCACCATAATAAATGTAATCATCAGATTTATAGTTTAGTATTTCAACTCCATTGACTAAAATTCCAGTTGTCCCGCCAGTTGTCTCATATGATTTTCCATCATTTTCTGGTGTCTTCAGTAATTTTATAATTCTTTGTGAATCAATTTCCGATGGTAAATTATTATTCTTAGCAAACTTTGTTAGACTTATAATATTATTAGATACTGTAGTTGTACCAATTGAAACAAATTTTTCAAATCTAATGTCAGATCTACTTCTGGCTAGTTTTATATTAGTTTGGTCTTCACTTTTTATGAAATAAACTCCAGATTGAATTCCTAATGTATTGTTTGGATTCTCGTAGGAATAAATTACAGAATCTCCAGTTAAAAATCCATGAGACTTTCCCAAATTAATTGTCGTTCCGGAAAAAGTACCACCAAAAACTATTTTGTAGTCGTCTATTGTCTGCACTACATCATAATATGATGGAAGAGAAGAAGAAGCAACATATAAACTGTTAGAATTAAAATCTCTATAAACATTTAATACATCTGAAATATATTTCCCGGAATACCTGGATTGTATTTTTTTAATGTAGTATATTTTTATTATTTGCGAATTTATGCCTTCAACTAAGAACTTTTTTCCGGGTATACTGCCAGTTGCGAATGATATTTCCTTAGTTGTAGTTTTCCTTCCTTCGCTAGAATTATCAGAATATTCAATTTCTACTTGATCGCCTTTATAAATTCCATTATCATCAAATGTTTCAATTTCATAACTATAGCTATTTCCAACAATAGCAGTTATAGTAAAGGATTTTACTTCACATTTGACAGTTTTATTGAATATCCAATTATTATCTTGGAAATAATCTTTATTATATCCAAGAGTTAGTAGTTTTGCGACATCATTTTTTTCATAATATTTAGTATTAAGTGGCAAATCAATATCTTGAATGACTCCGGTAATTCTGAATTGAATTTGATTTCCATCAGAATCAAACCCATATGCATAAGTGTTTAAGGCAATGTCAGTATTAGAAGTAATAAATTCTGTTATTCCACTACATCCTAAAAACTGATTAATTGTTTTTTCATTATATGTGATGTATATTGGTCCAAATTCACCATTAACAATCAATTCGCCAGAATCCGGAAATCCTATCGTTGAATCTACAACAATATTATCAGAAGAAATTGAAGTTGATGTAGTTGTTACTGTTTTTGGGTGTATTTTAAGATCACCAAAAATAGAACCAGAAACAGTAACATCCTTATCAAAATCATAATCAAGCATTAATGTATAATATTCTCTTCCATTTTTGAAAATCTTTTGTATATCAGTTACTGTACCAAATGATTTTGATATATTGTCGTACTGATCTTGAAATACTGTTTTATTTACTATTTCTTCGACATTTCCCTGGATTTGCTCGACAACAAAGTTTCTAGTAACTCGATACTGAGCATTGGATGGTTCAATCAGATATTTTTTAGGTAGAATAACCTCAACATCTTTGCCATAGAGAACTCTAAATAGAATCTCAAATGATCGATCTGTTCCTTTTGAATTGTAGAAATCTTTTGATTGTTTTGTGAATAGATTTTGATTAATTCCAGAAAAAAGACTTCTATTATCAAATCCATGTGCAAATTGCTTCTTAATTTTTTGAAAAAATTCCTTTAAAAATAAAGAACTTAAATTTATAATTTCAGAATTTGCTGAATGCTCTTGTATTTCAGTAGAACTAAAAATAAAATCTTCTGAATTTCCAGTCGAATACTCGGAGATTCCACTGAATCCTCTAGTACATTCATTAAATGTATTAGAAGTTTTGGACTTATATAAAACAATTTCATTATTAATTTGTATAATACCATAAGTTTGTGGAAATCCATCTGTACTATCGACAGAAATAGTAGTATCAACAAAACCAATTTCTGACTTTAATTTAGTTTTTTCGACTAAATTTGATAAATTATTAACCTTTACATATTGATCAATATTTTGTAATATATCATAAGAAGAACCTTTAAGTTCTAATGATCTATAATACTCTGTAAGAAGTTCGGAAACAAGGGGATAATCTTCTCTCACAAAAAGAGGAAGTTGAGTTTCTATTATTGAACTGAGTTTAATTCTGTTCGTTTCCATTTATTATTTTCTTACTAGATTGCCATTTTGATAACTGGAAGAAATAATGTAGTTTGATCCAGAAGTATCGGATCCAGATTCAATATTATCTGGTATAGTGTTAATTTCCAACTTATTAATATCTATCTGCAAATAAAGATCTTGAATTCCGAGGACATCATTGGACTCTGGAACCGCAGAAATTTCAATGATTTGTGTTCCGCCATCATTTTTTTCAGTGGAGATAATTTTGATTGGATTCGTTGTAATTTCTCCAGTAATATAATTAACTTTACCAACAGATTTTCGAATAATTACTGGCTGAGTATCAGAATTTAAGTAAAAAAGAAATAATGATCCGGTTTTATTATCAGTATTTGGACTATCACCAAAGTAAACAACATTCGAAATTCCACTGACTTTAAATCCAGAAGATTTTATGTTGTAGCTAGTAGTATTTTTGATGTGAAATTGATTTCTAAAACAAATTTCATATTGGGCAAACTGATTGATTGAAACTTTGAGATCCCTCCTCATCTGAAGCCTTGTGATGTTTGATGTGATAGCAACATCACTATCATCAATTAATTTCTGGTACTTACTATACTTAAATCTTGCGCCATACTTGTTTAATTCTTCGGAATCTGCAAATTTTTCAATATTATTGATGATCTTGGTTTTGGTGGCATCGCTATTCAATGAAGAGTTAGTATCATAGTATACATTAGAACTCAATTCCAGATAAATGTATTTAAGATCTAAAATTTCTGGGACAATACCAGCAACAGCATATTTTCTGAGTTCGAATTTAATATTGTCTTTTATGCTATTTGACAAAAATGTGCCAAATCTTGGTTTTATGGTAATGAATACCTTACCATATTGTGGTGGTAGTAATTCTTCTCCACCAAATGCAGAAACCGATTCTGCTTCGGGATAAATTTTTGGAATTAAAGTCTCATAATCTGATGCGGTTACAGCACGATTCTGAGATGCATATGTCCTTGGCGCAAAATTTCGGATTGAATTTATAGATTCAATTGCAGATCCACCAGAAGAAGAAGCATTAGTCGTGATTAGAGAAACCGTACCATCAATTGGAGAATTATTACCATCAACGAAAATACCAGAAAAGTTAAATGAAGAAAATCCATTTCCATCTGCTCCATTTGAAATAAGATATGATACCTCAATATAATTATTTTCAACTAATTTTTCGCCAAAAACACCATCACCAAAGATTAATTCATATCTCTCATCTTCAATTTCTTGGATAAAAAATACTCTTGATTTCGATGTCACATCCAGAATACTTGATGAATTGATGAATTTTCTCGCGCTAGTATTTGATGGAGTATCTCTTACTAATACTTTTAGTGTTCTTGTATCTATTCCTCTATTTTCTAGTATATATCTTTGATTGTTGACTTCATTATTTGTAGGTGTTACTGTAAAATTATTACTTATGTAAGAACCTTCATAAATGTCAATATCATCAAATGATGCAATTCCATCAATTACAGGGACAGTTATGTCATCCAAGATGGAAAAAACAAATGAGCTTCTACCAAAACTTAAGGTATTACAAACAACACCACTTTTAATAGTAACAACTTTGACTGATGGATTTGTTACTTCAATAAAAAAACTAATATTTGCCTTTGCTGCTCGTCTTGAATATGGTACATAGCCAATATTACGAGCCAATGATACAATATTTTCACGAAGGGTGGCACTATCAATGAAAACTTCATTACTAACCATATTTGCATTATATGATGCAATATATGTGTTGTAAGCTAACATGTCAATTAAAACTGACATGTTAGAGCCTTCAAAATCATAATCAGTGAAATTTGAGTTTGATCTCAAATAATCTTTGATCGATGTTTTGATTTGATCAAAATCTAGATTTGTAAAATTAACTAATGCCATTATCGTACTGATTGTAGTGCAAATGTTAACTGCTGTGGAAGAACATCAATTCCAACAATGTAATATTTCACTGTGACATTAAACTCATAATTATCATAATTTGGTGTTACATCTACACTGATTAAATCAACTCTGGGCTCATAATTTTCAATTGTATTTTTAATTTCATCTTTTAATATTGAGGCAGATACATTATCAATGTTTTCAAAAAGGCTCTGTGAGATGTTAGAGCCAAGATTTTGATTAAAAAATCTTTCTCCTGGCAGTGTGAAAACTAAATTGCGAATTGAACGAGCGATTGCAGTCTCATTTTTAGTATCGATGAGATCATAATTTAGTGGATTTACCTGCAATGATAGGCTAATGTCCTTAAATGCTTTGCTGACTCGCTCTATTGGCATTTATTCTACAGATTCTATCTTATTTATTAACCAAAAATTGAGTTTATATTCTTACTATTTACTTGATTGTAATTTTTTGCATGAAGTTCACTCTGTACATAAGAGTCATATTCTTTTGGGGTTGCATCATCATGATTTATTTCTCTTAGCATTTTTTGTTTTTTGATTTTTTCTTCCCAGCCGTATTCACTTACTAGGTATTCTGTTCCCCACATGCTCATCATATATTTTTTGTTTTTATCGGTCATTTTTAGTTTCTCCTGATCTTTTTAAATCAGAACTTTTTATGGGGTTTCTATCCCAATTTTTTAAACGGGTTCATAAGTATCTATGCTTTCATAAAAATTTAGTAAAAACATAAAACCCAATAAAAAAGGAGTCATTACAGACTCCCAAAAAGATTAATTTCCTTGACCTCTACTTGGTTTTTTCGCACGATTCCTGCTCGTTGCAGAATATTTTGTGTGTTTCCCATTTCCCTGTCGGGACTTTTTGGGTTTGAATTCAATTTGCTCTGTACCATTCAGACTTTTAATTTTTGCCATTAAACTTCCTCCAATTCAATTTCATTTTGATCTATTTCATTATTATAAGACTTTTCTGCTAATTCGAAAAGTACTTCTGTTGCTTCTTCTTCTGTGAGATCAGTATAAATTTTTCTACCTTTGTAGAGTATGTTAATCATAATTCAACAACTTCTATGATATCCTATGGATGTTCTTGGTACTCCTTTAGTTGGTTTCTCTAGTGGTCTCCCCCAGGAACTATAAACTTTTATGTCATTGCCATCGATGGAAAGGTAATAACCTTCCCATCTTTTTACCTCATATTCCATTACAAAATTCTCTGCTTTTCATGACCTACCCGAATCCTAGGATCACACCAAATTTCAAAACCTGCCTCTTTTGCATCAAGACAGAATGAAACATCTTCACCACACATATCTTGTACTGCACCAGATTCAAAAACCTGCATCTTTGGTGCAAACCAAGGATATTCTAGATTTTCAAATACTCCATTCTTAATCAAAACCCAACCAAATCCTGTGTAATCAACTGTAAATGGCTTACGACGCTTACTAATGCTTTCTACAGTCTCATGGTTCATAACTCCACCATTCTGACGGAATTCTTCTTCTTCTAGCCAATGTGCAACTGATGTGGTACGACCATCTTCTGTGCAATACCAACCAGCAACAATCTCTTTTTCTTCTCCTTCTTCATTTACCGCAAGATCACAAAGTTGCCAGAACTTATTAGAATCGAAAACAATATCACTATCAATCCATAGTTGATAATCATAATTTAATTTCCCATCCCAAGGAATTTGTTTTGGACCACGAAGAACATTTGCACCAAGACACTTACATCGTGCAAAGTTTACCATAGATGAATAATCTTGTGAAATTTGAATGCTCATTCCATTTTGTACAAGATCAAAGCATAATTGTACAAATGATTTTAGAAATGTATAAGAACATCCCCTACCAGGAAGACAAAAAACTATACTCTTCCCTCTCATTCTTTCTTTGATCTGATCATAATCCCAGTCTTCTTTTGTTTTATTATTAACTGGTGCTTTTGCTTTTACAGTAAATCCTTTTGCCATTTATTAATTCTCCAAAGTATATGAAAATAAGTTGCAATTCAATTATAGCAGTTATATTTAGTTTATGTCAATAAGAAGAATTCAATGAAAATTCTTTATCGATTGAAACTTCCTCATACTGTATATCATCTTCATGAATTTCAGTGATCCATGTAATTTTTTGCACAAAATCCCATAACTCTTTAAATTTTTCTTTCGTTAATGAATGATAGATACATTCATTTTTTACATAGATGTGATAAACTTTATCCATAAAAAATCTTATCTACTTGCATTATATAGTATCACTAAAATAAATCCAATGGGAATTCCAATGAGCTTTGCAAATGTCTTGGGATATCTGATTACCCAACCAGCAAGCACAACTCTCCAAAAACTCCAGTATGGTGTTGGAGGTTTTATGTGATTTTTTTGGGCGGCGATTTTTTTCATGGAAATGGTTTTCGCATTTGATTTTAGCATGAGAGGTTTTATGTGATTTTTTGGGCGGCGATTTTTTTTCTTGTGGGGGTTTTTTTGATTTTTTATGTGGGCGGATTTTTTTTGTTCTTATGCGTTTAATATTCTTATGGTATGTACCTAGTTTTGTAGCCTTATGGTACCTAACTTTTTTTAACGCATGGCCCAACCCTACCATGGCATGGGCGATCAATCAACTGTCCCTGTGACACTTTCTAGACTGTCACTTTATACCTTTATACGCTTTTAATACTATAAAGAATACGGATGTACAGTTGTTTATACTGTACATCCATAAGATCCTCATTCCCAGTTGATCTTAACCCAGCCATTTTGGCGACACCAGTAAATACTAAACCCCACACCTTTCACATCCCAGGTATACCAAATTACCTCTAAATCATCCCATTGTTGTTGCAAATCGAAGCCAACTTCCACTGGCCCCAACCTACCAAACCAACGCCAATCCTGCCAGGTTTGGAAGAATTTAACTACAGAATTGTTGGTCATAATGAAGAAAAACGATGGAATTGTGGGGTAGTTTTATGTCATGCCCCAGGACAGTTAGCTACACTCAGAGGCCGTACTTTTCACGGCAGACAGGACCAATCCCTGCCGCAATCGAGTCAGGGTTTGTGAGATCACGACCGCAGCAGCTACAGCTGCCAGTCTCACGCCCAT
>JGI10211J14876_10000439_pt1 | contig 17998 bp, 21 predicted proteins | sample Etolagsediment_FD_14876 | JGI IMG/M metagenome (IMG submission 14876)
ATGATTTAAAACTATCTCCTAATTTCTTACCATTAAGACTTTTACCTGCTAAAGGATTTGAGACTTCACCCCACCATTTATCAGGTTGTTTTCCTCCACCAATAATAGAATTGCGCACATCACCCAAACTGGTTGCAGCTCTAAACTGTCCACATAAACTACCTTTATAATTAAGATTAATACCAGCTTGTTCAAAAAATTTACCGCTAAAATTAGATGGATTAGATAAAGATAAAGGACTAATATCTATTAAATCAATAGCGGCCGCAGTGGCACCTTGACTTAATAAAGCTTGTCTTAATTTATCCTTATCTCTATATCCTGTAAAATCTCTAGCAGAATTTCCAAAAGCATTCCGTAAAACTTTTCTATCCATTCCTCTAGAATTTCCTCCATCCATTCCAGAACTTGAATTAGGACCAGCTCCTCCTCCAAGTAAACTTCCTACACGTAATCCACCTTGGCTATTTAATTTATTTCCTAAATCTTTTAAAGGTACACTTCCAGGAAGACCTCCTCCTAATAAACTAGCTCGAGAATTACCTAAAAATGCATTATTAATAAAATCAAATGTATATCCTGACATATTAATATATATATATATATTAATTATTTAATTTTTAGTTATTGTAAATTATTTTATTAATAATATTTAACCTTTTATAATAAAATAATTATTAAATAATTATTATTTAGAAGGATATTTAATATAAATAAATTTATTGGTTTTCTTTCACTTCTATTATTATTATTTATATCTATTACTAAAAAATGTTATATAATTTAATAAATTTTAAATATTATAATTATATATATGAATAAACTACTAGTAAATAGTGTGCTATATTCTATTATTTTAAATGTTGTTTTATCATATTCTTTTGATTTTATAACAAGTGAGGATGAAAAAAAGCCTATATCTGAATTTAAAAATTTAAGTTTTAAAGAAAAAATAATTAATATGTTTGTTCATCATAAACAAGTTATATTTGCAAGCACTATAATTGTGGCTGCTATTGTTGGATTGTCCTTAGGATTTGCTCAAAAATTTCCTCTTTTACGATAATTAATTTTTTAAAAATTTTTAATATTAACTATTAATTTTGGTAAAAAAACATTTTAATAACTTATATTAATAATATAGGTTATTAAATAATGATTAATTATTCATTAGAATTATATGAAAAAAAATTAAAAGATATTAATAATAATAATAATATTCAACAAGAATTAAGTAAACCAAAAAAAATTAAAATTAAAAAGAATAATGAAAAAAATTTGGATAATAAGTTAAAGTTTATAGATTTATTTGCGGGAACAGGAGCTTTTACATTAGCACTTGAAAAAAATAGAAAATTTAAATGTGTTTTTACAAATGATATAATGGAATGTTCCAAAAAAATTTATGAATTAAATAATCCTCTTCATAATTTTACTCTTAAAGATATAAATACTATAAATGTAACAGATATACCTTATCACAATATTTTATGTGGAGGTTTTCCCTGTCAACCTTTTAGTATAGCTGGAGAGAAAAAAGGATTTTATGATAAAAGATCAAATGTATTTTGGAAAATTATAGAAATTTTAAAAAATCATAAACCAGAAATAGTTATTTTGGAAAATGTTAAAAATTTAAAATCTCATAATAAAGGAAATACTTATAAAATTATTGAAAAAAAATTACAAGAAATAGGATATTATATTAAAACATCTATTCTAGATACTAATAAAATAACTAATATTCCCCAACATCGTGAGAGAATTTATATTGTAGGATTTCAGGATAAGCAAAAATATGATAAATTTAATTTTGACTTTCCTAATCAAAAACAAGGAAAAATATCTGATTTTTTAGATGATAATATTAATGATAAATATTATTATTCATCTCGATTTAAAATGTTTGGAGATATTGAAAAATTAATAATTAAAAATATTTCTGAAAATGTTTTATATCAATATAGACGATGTTATATAAGAGAAAATAAAAGTAATTGCTGTCCAACGTTGACAGCAAATATGGGAAGTGGGGGACATAATGTTCCTCTTTTACGAGATAATAAAGGTATTAGAAAATTAACTCCGAGGGAATGTTTTAATCTACAAGGTTTTCCTAAAAATTATAAACTCCCATGTATTTGCGATAGTAAATTATATAAATTAGCAGGAAATGCAGTTTCTTTTCCCGTAATAAATCTAATTGTTAATAAATTAGAAGAGATAATTTAATAATTTAAATCTAAATTTAAATATAAGATTATATAATAAATTCTAATTATTAAAATAAAATATTTAAAATTATTCTTATATTAGATTATAAATTTTTAAAATTAATAATAATTCTTAATTCATAATTATTAATTCTTAATTCTTAATTTTAAATTTTAATAATAATATATTTTATATATTAAATATAAAAAATTTAATATATATATTATGAAAGTGTTAGTTTTTGATACAGAAACTAGTGGTTTACCACCCAAATATAATAATAATTTATTAGAAATTAATAAATGGCCATATATATTACAAATAGCATGGATTTTATATGATACTGAAAAAAATTTAATACTGGACAAATATGTTAGTTTTATAAAAGTTGATCTAAATATAAAAATTGAAGAAAAAAGTATAGAAATTCATAAAATAACTCATGATAAATTACAAAGTAAAGGTAAATATATAGTAGAAGTATTAAATAAGTTTAATACTATATTAAAATTATGTGATATAATTATTGGACATAATTTATCATTCGATAAAAATATTTTGCTAGTCGAAGCGCAACGTAATGGAATAGTATTAAATTTTATGAGAGATGGTGCTCAAATATCACAATATTGTACAATGTTTAACTCTATAAATTTATGTAAAATATCTTTTCCTAATTCAAATAATAACTATAAAAATAGTTATAAATACCCTAAACTTAGCGAATTAGTATATTATTTATTTAAAGAAGAAAATATAAATTTTCACGATGCAATAATAGATGTAATTTACACATTAAGGTGTTATTATAGATTACAAAAAAATTTAGATCTATTTCAAATTGATTTAACTTTTAATAAGCTCTTAAATTAATATAAAATTTATATTATTTAATAAGTTTTTAAAAAAAAAATTGACAAACTATTTTTATATTATTAAATTATAATGATTCATAATATAAAATCTGATGATCTACAATCACCGATCATATGTAGAGAATCAAAACAAAAACATTATATAATTAGGGTTGGAAATGGAAAAAATTTTAAAAATAGTAAATATCCTTTTTGGGGATTAAAGAATTGTCATTTATCTCTCGTTAAAAAATTTAAAGAAGGAGATATATTGTGGTTTTTGACATCGAAACCCAATGGAGGTATATTTATTGGTGTAGCTGAATATACATGTTTTTATGATAGAAATAATGAACCATTGATACAAATAAATTCTTATTCTAATAAAGAGCAAAATTGGGAGGGAGAAGATGATTGGAGTATTCAAATACATTATAAAGATTTATATAACACTGAAAAACAAAATATTAAAGCAATAATTCAAGGAGCGGCTGTAATTTTTAATTATGAAACTATTAAAAATAAAATAGAAGACAATTTATATGAACACTATAGTAATTTTATATATTATGCCCAGCCAAAAATATTTTAATAAAGCTAAAACAAGTCAGAAACTGTAGATTCTATATAATAATTGATTTTATCTTCATTATCTAATTTTTCAATTAATTTATCTTCATCTTCTTTAAGACATTTTGTTTATACACCTTTTTACATTTCAAATGCTGATTTATAATAAAATTGAAATATAACTAATAAAATATAACTAATAAAATATAAAATATAAAATATTTATATTTGAAGATGAGTTCAATTACTGAAGAAATACAACAATTACAATTAAAAATATTAGAATTAGAAAAACAACAAAAAGAAAAAGATGAAAGTGATAAAAGGACATCAATAGAACATAATTTTAAGGTCATAAATGATGTATTAACTGAAAAGAAAACTGCTATAAATAATAATCGTTATTCTAAATCAGTTCCATTAGCAAGATATTATGACCAAGAACTTGTTAGACATTTAGAAGCAATTTATAATATTCTACAAATTCTAGATGAAAGATTAAAAAATTTAGAAGAAAAATAATCGGCGTTTGAAATTTAAAAAGGTGTAAAATTAATAGGTTGTTTTTTTTTATTTTTATAAACTTCTTTATAATTATAGATTATTTAATAATTATTTTATAAATTTTTTATATTATTCATTTACAATAATAAAACTGACATATACAATAGAAACATATAACATTAAAAAGTATCTTTGTGTAATTTATAATTTTTTATTTTTTCAAACATTATATTATTAAAATTGATTTTATTTTATATTATTTTAAATATTTAAAATAAAATATAATGATAGATATTGAGGATTTTATAAAAACAAAGGGTGTAAAAACTGATGAATATAATACAATGAATCATGATGAAATTAATAAAAATCTTTCAGAATATAATAAAATAATTATAGAACTACTTAATTGGATTAAATCAAAAGACTATCTAACATCATTAGAACATAGTAATGAATTATATGAATTATTTAAAGTAAAATTTACTAGTTCACTTAGATGTCATAAATTATTAAAACCTAATAATACTAGAAAATCAGTAATATTGTATGTAATTAAACATTTTATTAAAATAGAAGAATTGCCTATAGATTTACAAAAATATTTTGAGTTATTAAAATTGTTGCTGAGAAAAAAACCTTTTAGAAATAGTTCTGGTGTTACTATTATCACACTGATTACAGCCCCTTTTCCAGAATATACAGATGAAAATGGAAATAAAAAAACCCAATCTTTTAGTTGTAAGCATAATTGTTATTATTGTCCAAATGAACCTGCTCATGAAGGTAATAATTATCAAGCACAGCCTAGAAGTTATTTATATTTAGAACCAGCAGTTCAAAGAGCAAATGAACAATCATTTAAAGCTATTGGTCAAATGTTTTCTAGATTAGATAATTATTATGCAATGGGTCATATTTGTGATAAATTAGAAATAATTGAGGAAGGAGGTACATTAACAGAATATCCTCCTGATTATTTGGAAGAATTTCATAGAAACGTATTTTATGCTGCAAATGAATATTTAAAATTTAGAAAACTATTTCCTAATTATGATACAGAAAGTGGAGATAAATTTGATCTTTCCCAATTAAAAAAACTTAGAAAACCATTAAGTATTCGTGAAGAAATTGAGATAAATAAAACTGCTGATATTCATATAATTGGAATTTGTGTAGAAACACGTCCAGATGCATTAGATGATATATGGTTACATAGATTTCGAAAATGGGGAATTACAAGGGTTCAGTTAGGAGCACAACATGTAGATAATGCTATTCTTAAAAAAGTAAATAGAGGACATACAGTTGAACAATTATTATGGGCGATGCAATATTTATTAGATAATTGTTTTAAGATTGATATTCATATAATGCCTGATTTACCAGGAGCATCAAAACAAATAGATATAGAAATGTTCGACTATGTATATAGTATTATTTGTCCTGATCAAATGAAAGTTTATCCATGTGAAGTAGTACCATGGACAGTTATTGAAAAATGGTATAAACAGGGAAAATATATACCATATTTTGAAAATAACCCTAAGGATTTATATGATGTAGTAAGATACTCTATGGAAAAATGTCCTAATTGGTGTAGATTACCTAGAGTTGTAAGAGATATTCCATCTAACTATATTAAATGTGGAAATACTAATGCAAATTTACGTCAAATGATTGATAACCAACTTGATAAAGAAGGAGTAATTAGTATGGATATTAGATCTAGAGAGATTGGTCGACATACAAAATATTATAATAAACCAGCTCAATATAGTACAACATATTATTATGCAAATAATGGACATAATTATTTTATAGAATATGAAAGTAGAGATAAGCGTGTATTATTTGGATTTATTAGACTTCGTTTTGTAGACTATAATAATATGACTATATTTAATGTTTTAAAAAATAGAGGTCTAATTAGAGAATTACATGTATATGGGGATACAACTGCAGTAAACACTTATAATTCAAGAGGATCTCAACATAAAGGTATAGGTAAGGGCTTACTATGGAGAGCAGAAAAGAAAACAATGGAAAATGGTATTTATGGAATTGTAGTAATTAGTGGGGAAGGTGTAAAAGGATATTATGAAAAACAAGGATATAGAGAAGTAGATACATTTATGATTAAAGACTTTCCATTTTGGAAAGTTTGGTTTTGGATGTTTATAAAATTTTTAGAGAGATACATTAATATTTCTTAAAAAAAAATAAATATTTCTATTAACCAATTAATAATTAATATTTAAAGATATTTTTTTTATAAAATATATGATGATTGAAAATGAAGTCAAACTTACATTTGATGATGTAATGATTAAACCTAAGAGAAGTACTTTAGTTTCAAGAAATGATGTTTCTTTAATACGTTCTTTTAATTTTAAACATTCATCACAAAAGTGGGAGGGTATACCTATAATAGCTGCTAATATGGATACAATAGGTACAATTGAAATGTCACAAGAATTAACTAAATATAGAATGTTAACAGCACTACATAAATTTTATAAAGATGATGAATTAACTAATTTAAATTTAAGTAATTCTATTATAACAATAGGCGAAGGAAAAATTCCAGATTTTTTATCTGATAAAAAATTTTATGATAAATATAAATTTTTATTGGTAGATGTAGCAAATGGATATAGAGAATGTTTTTTAGAATTTATAAAAGAATTAAGAGAGAAATTTCCTAATAAAATTATTATTGCTGGTAATGTAGCTACAAGAGAAATGACAGAAGCTTTAATTTTAGCAGGAGCTGATATTGTAAAAGTTGGAATAGGACCAGGAGCAGTTTGTACTACACGTAAAGTAACAGGAGTAGGATATCCTCAATTGTCAGCAATTTTAGAGTGCGCTGATGCCGCACATGGTTTAAATGGCCATATTATAGCCGATGGAGGTTGTAAATATTCTGGTGATATAGCCAAAGCATTTGGTGCTGGAGCTGATTTTGTAATGTTAGGAGGTATGTTAGCTGGTCACAATGAGTGTGCTGGAGAAATTATTCAAGAAGGAAATGATAAATATAAAATATTTTATGGTATGTCAAGTCGACCAGCGCAAGAAAAATATTATGAAAAAGTTCCAGATTATAGAGCTTCGGAAGGAAAACGAGTTAAAATAAAATGTAAAGGGCCAGTAGAAGCAACTATTAAAGAAATTCTAGGAGGATTACGAAGTTCTCATTCTTATATTGGTGCTACTACAATTAAAAATTTTTCAAAATGTTGTACTTTTGTAAGATGTACTCAAACTACAAATGAAATATTTGTAAATTCTGCATTTTAAAAAATTTGTTTTTATTTTAGATTATATAATAAAATTTTTATATTAATCACTATATAAATAAATTATATTTATAATATTTTAAATACTATAAATACTATAAATACTATATATACTATAAATAAAGAAAAATTTTATCTATATACAATTATTTATATTTATTTTATTTTATTAAATAATACAACTGTTATACCTAATAATATCCACATTATAAATCCAAATATAGTAATATAGTTTATAGGTAAATTTTTATAAAAATGGGAAATTGCTAAAATACTTAAAGCAATTAAAGATACTATAGCCCCACCAATAGCTGTTCCAATAAAGAATTTATGTTTTTTATTATCATTTATAAAAAAAGATGAAACTAAAGATATTGGAAATGCTGCAAAATATCCAGCAAATTGTGGTGGTAAAACTAAAGATATAAATTTACTAGCAGTTATAATTGATCCTCCTAAAAAAAAAGTTTCTATATATTTAATATAATTATCCATATATATATATATATAATAATTGATTATAATATTTTTTAAAAATTTTTTAATTTATCCTGAGCACATTAAACATCCTTCATTTTGATTTGTATCTTTATTTTCAGCTTGTGGTTTTGATTCAGGTTCAATTGTAAATTGTTGTACTTGATGATGTGCTTTTCGCCGTAAATAGTATATTCCAGTTTTTAGTCCTGCTTTCCATCCATAAAAATGCATATTAGTTAATGACTTAATTGTTGGATTTTCTATCCAAAGATTAAAACTTTGTGATTGACATATATATTGTCCTCTATCTCTCGCCATATCAATTAAATCTTTCATTGGTATTTCCCAAACAATTTTATATTTATTTTTTAAACATTCTGGAATACCATCAATAAATTGTATACTTCCTTTATTAGCAATTATATTATTTTTAATATCTTCATTCCATAAATCTAACTCCATTAATTCTTTCATTAATTTTTTATTAACTAAAATAAATTCACCTGCTAATGTTCTACGAGTGTAAATATTACTAGTATAAGGTTCAAAACATTCATTATATCCTAATATTTGACTTGTACTAGCAGTAGGCATAGGAGCTACTAATAAACTATTTCTTAAGCCATATTTTTTTATATTTTTTTTTAGTTTAGTCCAATCATATCTGTTAGAAGGATTACTATTCCACATATCAAATTGTAAAATACCTTCACTTGTAGGTGAGCCTTCAAATGAAGAATAAGCCCCTAATAAATTTGGATCTCTATTAATTAGCGAAATTTCTTTTTTATTAGGTACAATATTTTTTAATGCTTTTTCAATTTTATTATCACAATCAACTACCCTAGATATAGATGCATCTGTAATATTATATATATTATATTCTGTGCAGATATCTGATTCATTTTTAAATGTCCAGTTACCATGGCTATATTCATTTTGCAAAAATTTCATATCTTCAATTCTTTCTTTTGATAATTCATTTGATTTTTCTAAAGCAGCATGATAAATTGTTTCAAAAATATTCTTATTTATCTCTTTTGCTTCACTAGAAATAAATGGTAAATCTAGTTCGATAAATACATCTGCTAGTCCTTGTACTCCTATTCCAATAGGTCTATGTAAAATATTACTTCGTTTAGTTTTTTCAGTTGGATAATAATTTATGTCAATTACATTATTTAAATTTTCAGTAATAATCTTTGTGACTTTATGGAGTTTGTTATAATCAAATTTTGATTTAAGTAATTTTAAACAATTATTATATCCACCTATTAATTCAGTTTCATTATTAAATAATTGAGGAACTGTTAATAAATTTGTTTCTATTTTAAATTGTTCAAATGTTTCATTATTTAGTACTATTTCTTTATAATTAATATTATTTTTTTTAAGTAAATTCTTTAACATTTTACACCATATACAATTATTTTTTGTATAAATTAGTACATTATTTAAATTATGTTTACTTGGTATGATAAACTTAGGTAAAGCTATTGATGCTAAATTGCATACAGCAGTTTCATTTTCATTACTATATTCTATAATTTCTGTACATAAATTACTAGATTTAATAGTTCCTAAATTCTTTTGATTACTTTTTTCATTAGATGCATCTTTATAAAGTATATATGGAGTGCCAGTTTCCATTTGTGATTCTAATATTTTAACCCATAGATCTCTAGCATTAACTTGCTTGATAAATAATTTTTCATTTTCATATTTTTCATATAAATTTTTATATTCTCTTCCATAAACATTAGAAAGATTAGGTGCTGAGTCTGGGCAAAATAAACTCCAAATACTATTATTTTGTACCCTTTCCATAAATAAATCAGAAATCCAAAGAGCATAAAATAAATCTCTAGCTTTGGCTTCTTCATCTCCATGATTTTTTTTTAGTTCAAGAAATTTTTCTATATCAGCATGGTGAGGCTCTATATAAATTGCAATGCTACCATTTCTTTTTCCACCACCTTGATCTACATAACGGGCTGTACTATTAAAAACTTTTAACATAGGAACTATACCATTAGATGTACCATTTGTACCTCTTATATGACTTCCTGTCGCTCTAATATTATGAATATGTAAGCCAATACCGCCAGCCCATTTTGAAATATTTGCACATTCTTTTAGAGTATTATATATACCATCAATACTATCTTCTTCCATTGCTATTAGGTAACAAGAACTTAGTTGTTGTCTAGGTGTACAAGCATTAAATAAAGTAGGTGTAGCATGTGTAAACCATTTTTCTGACATAAATTTGTATGTTTCTTTCACTTTTTCTATATTTTCACCATGGATACAAATAGCAACACGTAAAAACATATATTGAGGTCTTTCAACAATTTTTTCATTAATTTTTATTAAATATGCTCGTTCCAGAGTTTTAAATCCAAAATAATCAATTAAAAAGTCACGATTGTGGTCTATAATGTTATCAAATAATGTATTAAATTTTTCTATAATATTCCAAGATTTTTTATTTAAAAGAGGAGAATGTTTTCCATTAATGTCTTTAAATTCGTAGGCTAATTTCATTGTATTATAAAATGACTTATCAGTTTTTTTATGTAAATTAGAAATTAACAAAGCGGCTGATAATGTGGAATAATCAGGATGTAAAGTACTCATAGCAGTACATTGTTCAGCTGTTAATACATCTATTTCTTCAGTAGAAATTCCATTATACAATTGATCAATTACTTTCATAACAAGAGAAGAGTATGGAATATTTAAATTAAATTGAATTCCTAATTTCCTGACACGTTGTAATATTTTATCAAAAGATATTACTTCATTTTTTCCATTTCGTTTAATTACATGCATTTCATCAGCTTCATTCATTTTATTAATATATAAATATTATTTTAAATAGATATCAATTTTATAGTTAATTCTTAAAGATATCATAATATTTTATTTAAAATTTTTTTTTTGACAAAAATTAAGTAATATATAAAATATTTAAATAGTAGCTACTATTTAAATATATAAATGGGGAATCGTTATATGAATAATCAGCAAAAAGAAACATTAAGGAAATACAAATTAGAATTAATTAATAAAAATCTATTAATGAATTATGAAAAAATATTAAATAATGAATCAATAAAAGGTATAATTAATAATCAACGTAGATTTGTTATTAAAATGGATTTACAATCAAAATATAAAAATAAACATTCATCAATTCAAGTTTTAGAACATTATAATAATACAAAAGATAAAATTATAGCAATTAATCAATTATCTAATTATTTAACTAATAAATCTATTTATTAAAAAAAAATATTAGATAATTTATATGAATAAAATTTTGGTAATAATATTTTTTTTAATTTTAGCCTATATATTATTCTTTTGTGTAAATTTTAATAATAATAAAGAAAATTTTGTTTTAATAACTCCAGGGAACTATTCAAATTCAGAAAATAAAGGTATATTAAGTAATTTTTATAAATGGGCTAATCCAGAATCATTATCTAATTTTAATTATGCGCAACAAGCCAAAGCTTATCCCATATTTCCAGCTAAATCATTGATTAATAATAATTTAGAATATTGGCCAACACCTCCTAATGGTACATGTGCATTTCCAGAATTATGTAATAATTTTTATGATGTACTAGATTGTAAAGTACAAGAAAAAATCATAGTAGTAAAATAAGTATATGGCCACCATGTAAAAAACCACGAGTAAATTTATGGTGCTCAAATTAAATAATATTTTCAATTAAACAAATAGGTTTTTCTACCTTAACTCTTTTTTTTGGTGCTCTATGTTGATAGCCATTAATTTTTTCATAAGTTATAATATTCCAAAATTTTTCTATTATAGATAATGATTGATTAAACCAAAATTTATTACGTAAAACTAAAACACAGCTGATTACATCAAGTTTCCAAAATATATCTTTAATAAAGTTTAATTCATTATTTTTTATAATACATTTATTCTTCCATTCTATAAATTCTTTATAAGATAAATCTAAAGGCATATATTCATAATAAAGATTTTCTTCTTTATTTTCAAAAACTAAAATAATTCCCTTATATTTATTGTCATTTGAAAATTTAAAATTTCCATCTTCATTAAACTCTTCAATATTTAAATATTCTACAAATTTTGTTTCTAAAAAATCGCATTCATTTAATTCACATACTTCCATTTGCAATTGCATTTGTACCCAATATTCAAATTTAGGAATACCACTAATCTCTCTACTTACTACATTTTTAATTTCTACCATTCTACCATATAAATAATTATTTTTACATGTATTTATACCATCAGGTGATGCTGCTAAAAATGTATATTTTTTATGTTGTATGCAACCAAAATCTGATAATTTTGTATTATATATTTTTTCATATATCATAATTGATACTGGTTCATATTTTTGACCCCAATGTAAAGGGGAATTAATATTAGGTTTATTAAACTCTTTTATAGGTTCGCACTTTTCATATATTAATTGATTTCTAGTTTGTTCAGATTTAAAAACTTTCCAAATATTACTTGCAGTTAAAGTATTATGTCTAAATTTATACCATTCATCTGTTCTTTGAGGTGGTTGATATACATTTTTTAAATATTCTAATTTATTAGATAATTTATTGTAATTAGGTTTTATTCTTTGAAATGTATTAGGATAAGATCTAATAGGTAATACATAAGATCCAAATAACTTTTTTGTATAATAAATAATGTTCTCTAATTCATTATTAATTTCATTTTGATTTTCAATAGTAATTATACTATTAACTTGTATGGTTAATATATTTAATAAATATTTATTAATAATACAATCATATTTATCGAGCATAAATATTAATGGATTGTTTTTAATAAAATTAAATAAAATAGGCAACAATATCTCAATTAATTGATATATTTCAAGATTATTAAAATAATTAAATTTTGTATTATTAATTAAACTTATGTTTTTTTTTAGTGAATAATGATTGAACTTTTTTATTCCTTTCATAATTATATACTTTTTTATTATTTAAATAAATTATGAATCAATTTTATCAGTAATATCTAATTTTTCAAGATCTTTTTCTAACGATTTTGAATTTTTTTTTATACTTAATGACTTTATTGTAGATACATGTTTTTCGCATTTTTTAAGATTAAATTTTCGTGTAATATTATTAAATTGTAAATTTGGTATAGTTTTAATTAATCCTTTTTCTCTATCATATTGTACATCTTTAACTTTATTTAAATATTTTCTCTCTAAACAATTTGAAAAAAATTTTATTAATTCTTCTTTTTCATTATCTATTAAATTATATTTAGTAGTTAATGAATCTGCATATAGTTTTAATTTATTTAATTTTAATGTTTTATCTAATTTACACCATGGTTCTAATTTATTTAATACACTTTCTTTTTCTAAAATTTCTTCGATATTTAATATTGTTTCAGTATAAGGAGTTAAATCTCCTTGTAAAAGCATAGTTTTATATTTAATTGCATTTAATTCGTGACAATTTTCAGACATTATAATATATAATATATTTTTAAGTTTAATTAGTTTTAAAATAATAAAAATTATTTATTATAATTTCAGATATGAAACAAATAAATTTTGTAAAGCCAAAAAAAATAAAAGAATCTACTAAAAATATTGATACAGATTTATTTAAAAGAGAAAATCAAATAAAACTTATTAATCAAATATTTTTAAACCAAGACGTAGAGTATAGATCTATATTATTGAAAGAATTAGATCAAAAAATAAATAGTTATAAACATCAAGATCTTGAAAAATCTTTAGAAATAGATAATTTAATAACTACTGATCAATTAATAGAAAAATTAGTAATTAGTAAATTAAAATGTTATTATTGTAAAAATTATATATACTTACTCTATAAACACCAACGTGAAGAAAATCAATGGAGTTTAGATAGAATTGATAACAATAAAGGTCATAGTAATGAAAATACATTAATTTCTTGTTTAAAATGTAATTTACAGCGTAGATGTCAAATATCAGAAGCTTTTAAGTTTACTAAACAGTTAAATATTAAAAAAATTTAAAAATAATTTATTTTATATAATAAGTATTTAAACCGAATTGGTTAAAATACAAATAAAAATGACTTATAAAACTCAAAATGAATTATTATTAAATAAATTATTAAGTTATTATAAAGATTCTAATAATTTAGATACAATGTTGTCTATTATTAATGGAGATTCAAAAATTTCATTAAGAATAGTAGATTGGTTCGCAACAAATTATGCTAAAAAAAATTATACTGTTTATAATAATTTACAAAATAATAGATTTAAAGTTTATAATGATTATAAATTAAAATTAAAAGCTTATTCTAAAAGAAGATTTGATCCTTTTTGCAGGTGGGATAGAATTACTATTCCTTATAAAGAAAATACTTTAATTCAAACGACTATAGGTCAATTAAATTTTTTTAAATGGGCTTTAGAAAACAATGTTATAAAATTTATAGAAGAAAATTATTCAGCTATTGAACAAGATATGAATTTACGAAATAGTACTTCAAAAAGAAAAGAATTAACTAATCCTCAAACAAAAACTAGAAAAAAAAGAGAAGAATTATCTATATCGGCAACAAAAAGCATTAAAAAAGAAGATGTTGAAATTATTGTAGAATTTAATTAAAAATTTTATTAAGAATTTTATTAAGAATTTTATTAAGAATTTTATTAAGAATTTTATTAAGAATTTTATATTTTATTAAGTATAAATATTTCATTGCCACAATCATATTTATGTTCTTTAACTAAAAATCCACAAATTTTAAATAAATTATATATTTCTGTTATTTGAAATATATAATAATATCTTCTATATATATTACCAAATTTATTCCAAGATATTAAATTATCACCATAATTATTAAAAGTTCTTTTTGTTTTTGGTGGTTGATTAATTGACCAAACTGATATTAATATTTCTCCTTTATCTTTTAAAATACGATTTAATTCTTGAAGACATAATATTCTATTTGTTTCACTATATAGATGATGAAATGCTGCAATGCAGATAATTGCATCACATGAATTATTTTTTAAAGGAATATTTGTCATATCACTTAACAATACATTTAATTTATTTTTTTTACAAATTTTTAATAGATTCTCACAATTATCAATTCCAATAAAATTATAATTTTTATTCATCATATTTCTACCATTTCCACATCCAATATCGGCAATAGTACTATTGATTGGGATATTTTCAATAAAATTTTTTACCCAATTCCATGTATAAATTCTTGTATTACTAAAATGAATAGCTATGTTTTCATAAACTTCTTTTACATACCTTTCTTCTATTTTATTTAAATCATTACTATTTTTATTATTCTGAATCATTTTATTAATATAAAATTTGGTAAATTTATATTTTATCAATTTTATTTTTTTTTATATTTATTAAATAATTTTGATAATTTCCATATAGGTGTAGGTTTGTCTAAAGCCCATTTAGTTAATTTTCTACTATAATGTCTACAATCATTAATTCCTAATATATATTTTTTATTTAAAGTTTTTTCAAATTCTATAATTTCTTCAATAGATTTATTTGTCGATCCCCAATATATATCAATTGTTTGAAATTTATTACTTGATTTTTCATAATCTAATAAAAATAATGGATATATATCGGGATTTTGTCTTATAGTAAATTGTTTATTTAATAAATAAAAATAAATATAATTAAATGGATAATTTGTATAGGTCATAAATGACATTTGTTCTTCTGATTGTCTAAAATCAAATCTTGCACACTTATTAGCAGATATAAAAGATACACCAATGTGAAGTAAATTATATTTTTCATTAAATTTTTCTAAATGTAAAAAAGTTTTAGTTTTAGTTTTAGGTTTAATATAAAAAGGTAATTTAGGAATTAAATAAGATTCGCTTGTAAAAATAATTGCTAATAAATAAAAAAAAAATTTCATTAATATTATATATATAAATAAAAATTTATTAAAAATATAATTATTAAATTATTTATACTGCTTAATGGGAAATACTTTAAGTATTAAAAAAATTAGTTTTAAAGATATGCAACATTTAATTTATAATAAAAATTATTATATTATTAATACATTACCAATTACTAATCAAAACTGCTTAATTAAAAATACAATAAATGCAACTGATGAAGTAAATATAATTAATAATTTTATGAAGTTTAATAAAAATATAAATATTGTTTTATATGGTGTTAATAATCTTGATGAAATGTTAATTAAAAAATATGAACAATTATTATCTTTAGGATTTAAAAATATATACATTTATATAGGAGGATTATTTGAATGGCTTTTATTACAAGATATTTTTGGTAGTGAAGAATTTCCAACTACAAATAGTGAATCTGATATATTAAAATATAGTCCTTCTAAAATTATTTTATAAATTTATAAATTTATAAATTTATTAATAGCTTCAATCCATTCATTTGTAATATCTTTATAAATAGTATAATCTTTACAACCATCTATAATTAAAATTGTTTCTACATCTAAATTTAACCATTCTTCATGATAAGAATGGCATTTTTCTAAATAATCAATATTTATATTTTCTCCTAGTCTATTTCTTTTGGTAATTCTTTCTTTACATATCTGAGGGGTTGTTCTAACATAAATATATTTAAATTTTGGTAAATCTTCAATAAATTCTTTAAACCACATATTATATATTTTATATTCTATATCTTCTATAATAGTTAAATCATATAACATTTTAGCAAAAATCATTTTATCTGTTTCTATTGATCTTTCAGTTATAATTATTTCATATAAATTACTTTTAATTGCTCTATTTAATAATGATAATCTTGATATATAAGCCATCATTTGAAATGAAAATGCATATTTTTTTTGATCACGGTAATAATTTACTAATATATTATTACCATTTATATCTTTAATGTTTTCCCAAACTTCAACTGGCTCTTGTAAAAAACAAATTTTATTATTATCTTTATAATAATTTTTAAGTTCATTTACTAATCTTGATTTTCCAGAACCTATATTTCCATCTATTGAGAAAATTTTAGGCAGTTTAGAAGATTTTCGTTCATGTAAGTAAACAACTTTATCTTCCATTTTCTTTATTATTTATAAATTTATAAACAAATCAATTTTATAAATTTATATTTATAAAAAAAAAAAATAAATTAATGTAATAAATTAATGTAATAAATTTTTTTAATTTAGTAATATTTTAAATTCCTCCTCTAAGTCTTAAAACTAAATGAAGAGTTGATTCTTTTTGGATATTATAATCTGAAATAGTTCGACCATCTTCAAGTTGCTTCCCTGCAAAAATTAAACGTTGTTGGTCAGGAGGAATTCCTTCTTTATCTTGAATTTTTGCTTTAATATTATCAATAGTATCAGATGGTTCTACCTCTAATGTAATTGTTTTTCCAGTAAGTGTTTTTACAAATATTTGCATCTTATATATGACTTTATTATTTTATTTTTAAATGATTTCAATTTTATAAATAATTTATATAATAATTTATATAATAATTTAGCAACTTTATATTAAAATAAATTATTATATTTTAATAATATATAAGATGCAGGAATTAGGTTATGCTCCATTTACAGATTCTAGTGATATTAGTTTAAGTGGTGGAAGAAGACGACGTAGAAGACGTACTCATACTAGTAAAATGAGAGGTGGAAATACTGATGAAGCAGAAAGTACTTCTAGTCATCACAATTCCCACCCTGAGGAAACTGTACATACTGAACATACGGAACATACAGGAGGTCGTAAAAGACGTAAGAGTCACAAACGTAAAAGTCACAAACGTAAAAGTCACAAACGTAAAAGTCACAGACGTAAAAGTCACAAATCACACAAAACAAAAAGACATTAAATAATAGATCGTTTAAAATTATATAATTTTTTTTGATTATTTATAAATATTATTTACAAATAATATTTATATATTTATTTATTTATTTATTTATTTATTTATTTATTTATTTATTTATTTATTTATTTATTTATTTATTTATTTATTTATTTAT
>JGI10211J14876_10000441_pt1 | contig 17915 bp, 14 predicted proteins | sample Etolagsediment_FD_14876 | JGI IMG/M metagenome (IMG submission 14876)
ATTATGGCTATTTCGGTTGATACCCCGCTGCTTTGCGGCGGGGTAGTTCATTATTACAAAGTAATTATTTTGAATGCTGAAGTATTTAGGCATCTAGCCCATCGGAAGGTATAAGGGATTGGATGCAGAGGATGCGATATTGTTGGCGCCGCAGTAATCATGAAAGAATAAACTATAAAATCTATCATAGGGTTACCCAGCTATGGGGAATATTTCTACGTGTGTGGACCTGTTTTGGGAACGATATTTTTCCCTCAATCACACTCCTTAAAATTCGGAGGGAGTGGTCAAATGGAATCTCATGTTGATTCTTACCTACAATCAGGCTTTTTGAGAGACCTATGACATGATCAGCGCAACAACGAGTGTCTGCAAGAAAATAAAATAAAGACGAGGATATGAGAAAATCAGATATTTTAAAAAATGTGATACTTCAATTATCAGGATGGATACTTTTTCTTTTCTGTTCTGTGTTATTTATCATATCAAGCTGGCAACATGGTGATATGATAATGTTTTTTGGTAGCGTTACCTTCTTCCTTGCCTGTATTCCCTTTATCATTCAACTGGTCAAGGTCTTTGTGAAAAAAGATGAAGTGTCTGATTCCCAGAAGTAAGTGAGTTGACCATTCATTCTACCGTAGGGAGATTAAATGAAACAAATGAAAACGGAAGACGCAGAAAATTTACGATAGTAGTGCATAAATCGCATAAAATAAGCATGATGGGCAGGTAAAATACACTAACAATAAAAATGAAACTGACCAAGACTGGACAGCCTAATTTTATCAAATAGGCTTGTTGTTACCGTTTCGTGCCTTTCCAATGTTGTCCTTCTGCCCAGGGGGCGGTTTTGCCAGCTTATTTTGGAGTTATACTGGGAAAAGAAAAAAAAGTACCGTTTAATGAAAAACTATTTCACTTCAAAGATGTAACATTTGCTCTTTTGGAAAAGTTTGAACATTTAGGCTGAGCAAAGCAGTCACCTTTTTTATAATAAGTATGCGTATTAAGAGGGGTATGAGAAATGATCATAGGACCAAGATTGAAAGTAATCTCTGACGAAGAACTAAACTGGATTCATAATTCGTCACTAAAGATACTCGAAGAAACTGGCATTGTATTCCACAGCAGTGAGGCCTTGGAAATTTGTAAAAAGCACGGGGTTAAAGTAGAGGGGAAAACAGTCTTTTTTTCTTCAGAGCGTGTCGAAAATGCACTTGAAAACTGCCCTAAAAAATTCAAATGGAGAGCGAGGAATGATGAACGATCCGTTGTGGTAGGAGATGAGAAGGAAAAACTCTTGATACAGCCCAATGCTGGCCCTGTCTTTATTCAGGACCTAGATAAAGGACGCAGGTTGGCTACACTCCAAGATTATACCAATATCATTAAACTATGCCAGGCAAGCGAAGTGATTAATCTTGTGGGATCAACACCTGTAGATCCGAGTGATGTGAGTCAGGATGATAAACATCTACATATGATGTACCAAATCCTAAAAAACTCTGATAAGCCGGTTATAGGTTCCCCTACCTATGGGGTAAAAGTCAGGCAAATGCTGGATATGGTTGAGATTGCAATGGGTGAAAGGGGATTTCTGGAACAGAACCACTGCATTGGAGTTGCTGTTGATCCATTGAGCCCCTTGGCCTTTGCCACTGATGCGTGTGAAACAATTATTGAATATGCAAGACGAAAACAGATTGTTTTTTTCCCCTCGGCAGTTATGGCAGGATTCTCAGGACCAATTAGCTTGATCGGAACAGTGATTTTACAGAACACGGAAATTCTGGCAGGTATTACACTTGCACAATTAATAAATCCCGGCAATCCGGTTGGTTATTCTGTTGCCTCTACGGTTGCAAGCATGAAAACAGGCAATTTTATAACAGCGTCTCCCGAGACAATGCTGATACAGGTTGCTGGAATGCAGATGGGGCTAGATTTATACAAACTACCCACACGCAGCATGTGTGGAATGACTGATTCCAAGACACCTGATTGCCAGGCAGGATACGACACCATGCAGAACTTGATGATGGGAATTTTGGGAGGCGCTCACATAGTGGTTGAGTGTATGGGCGTGCTAGATTTTATTATGACAACCTCCTATGAAAAGTTTGTCATTGATCAGGAGTTGCTGAGAAGAGTTTCCCGAATAAGAGAGGGAATTGACACCTCGGTCAAAGAGGATGCTGTAAGAATTATACAGGAAATGGGTCACGAGGCGGGATACATAAACCACAGAGATACCTTGGAGAATTTCAGATCAAGATGGATGCCTTCAGTCTCTAACTGGGAAACCTACGATTCATGGAAGGAAGCCGGCGCAGAGAGTATTATTGAAAAGGCCAACAGGATGTACAAAGAAATCTTGAGTAATGCGCCAGATACATTAGTGACCCCGGAACTCGATAAAGAACTAAGGGACTACATGGGACGGGCGTTAAAGGGATAGCAATGGCTTACAATATCTAATAGATTGGGTTGAGTTTACCAGCGTTGTTACAAATAAAACGGCAAAAATTTAGGAGGGTAATTATGGCTGAGAAGAGAAGCGATTATTTAGTTGACTTGAGGGACAAGGTAGTATCTGAGGGTCATGCGAGTGGTACTCCTACCTGCTATGTGGACTCGGCAAAAGGTGCCGTAATTAGGGATGTTGATGGCAGGGAATTTATTGACTTCGCAGGTGGTATTGCTGTTATGAATGTGGGTCATAGTCATCCCAAGGTGGTGCAGGCGATCAAGGATCAAGCGGAGAAATTTACTCATACGTGTTTTATGGTGTTACCGTATGAGCCGGCTGTTAACTTAGCGGAGAGGCTTTGTTCCATTACGCCTGGTAATTTTGAGAAGGCGGTTCTTTTGTTAAACAGTGGTGCTGAAGCAGTTGAGAATGCTGTTAAGATTTCCCGTTATTATACCAAGAGACAGGGTATTATATGCTTTGAGCATGCATTTCATGGACGGACATTATTGGCCATGACGCTTACCAGCAAAGTTAAGCCCTATAAATTCGGCTTTGGCCCTTTTGCACCTGAGGTATACAGGATGCCCTACCCCTATTGCTACAGATGTCCCTTCAAGCTCGAATACCCCAGTTGTGGTGTGGCCTGTGCTGACTATCTGAAGGAATTTTTTATTTCTCATGTACCTGCTGAGACCACTGCAGCCCTGGTTGTGGAGCCTGTTCAAGGGGAAGGTGGTTTTATGACTCCTCCGCCTGAGTATTTTCCCAAGCTGGCGGAGATATGCAGAGATAATGGGATACTATTTGTTGCTGATGAGATTCAGTCTGGTATGGGCAGGACGGGTAAGATGTTTGCTATAGAGCACTGGGGTGTGGAACCTGATCTGATAACTGTTGCAAAGAGTTTAGCGGCCGGTATGCCGTTGAGTGGCGTTATAGGCAGGAAGGAGATAATGGATTCTATTCATCAATTTGGAGTTGGAGGTACATATGGTGGTAATCCTGTATCGTGCAGTGCGGCGCTTGCGGTGTTAGATATATTTAAAGAGGAAGGGATGTTGCAGAAGTCCGAGATATTGGGCAAAAAATTAAGGGAACGTTTTGAAAGCTTTAAGGATCAATATGAGTTGATAGGAGATGTAAGGGGTCTGGGAGCGATGCTGGCTCTGGAATTGGTAAAGGATCGAGAGACAAAAGAGCCTGCGCCTGAAGAGGCCAAAAAGCTGACGCAATTTTGTTATGAGAGGGGCCTGATATTATTATCCTGTGGTACGTTTGGCAATGTTATACGAGTATTGATGCCATTTGTAATAAGGGATGAGGAGTTGGAGAAGGGCTTAGCCATTATGGAGGAAGGCTTTGCGTCACTTTCCAGGTGATGAAAGATGTACGAGGTTTCCCTGGTTAAATTGATTTAGATGGGTATGATCGATTCAGGCAGGGAGAAAAAAAGAACAGTAATATAATAAGGAGGGTGAAATGGGAAAAATACTCACGAAGCTGGGCGATGGATCTCCAGCAGAATTTACCGAAAGAGAGCTCAAGCAGGATCTCGAAGAGGGGACGAGGGATGCTGCTGATCGCGCCAATGTGCCGCCTCTTTCAGAGGAGGAGTTGAAATACCTCTTTGATGTTTTCAGTTCACCTTACCGCTTTGTCAGTGTGGATCCGGGAAACGAGGTAGTGTTGAGTTATGACGGAACACCTCTAAAGATGTGGCGGACACAGATAAGTGTGAATCGAATCCAGTGCCTGGAAATTTACGAAAAGCTCCTTGGTGCAGACACACTTGAAATGGGACATGTTGACTACAGCTTTAAGCCCATAAAGCCGATTGTAGGTTTTGAACAACCACTTTTAGAAAAGGCCCTTTTAACAACTACCGCACCCATTTTCTATGGGGCAATGCCCAACCTTGGCTTGTACAGTCAGCCGGATGGGCCTTTTCCAAATCCATCGGAACTTTTGCCAATGGGAAAAATAACTGAAGCAAGGGAATCGTATGAAAGGGCCGTTGAGGATGCTGTAAAAGATATGGTCTATGTCTGTAGTGCCATGTATGAATCAGGAGCTGACGGGATCATCCTTGATACAGTGGGAGCTGCTGGCGATGCCGATTTTCTGGCAGGGCTCAAAGCAACGGAAATACTGAAAAGAAAGTACCCGAAAATGTGCATTGAGCTTGGAATGGCAGGGGAATTTGTTTTGGGTATGCACGGAGAACTCACATACGATGGCGTTCGGCTGGCAGGACTTTATCCTCAGGATCAGGTGAAACTGGCTGAAAAGGCAGGAGTGACTATTTTTGGCCCGGTCTGCAATACAAACAGCAGTGAATCTTCCCCGTGGAATGTGGCAAGGGCGGTTACCTTTATGAAGGCATGCGGAGAAACAGCAAGTATTCCTGTTCACGTTAATATGGGTATGGGCGTGGGGGGAGTACCGGTCCATGACCATCCGCCAATAGATATTGTCTCCAGGGCATCCAAGGCCATGGTAGAGATTTGTCGCTTGGATGGGCTGTAGGTGGGAGTTGGGGATCCAATAGGTATGGCCATTACTCACAGCATTGCTTCGGGAATGGGCGGAATGAGGGCTGCCGGAGATCTGGTGGCGCGAATGCAAATGACCCGGGGTATGAAAATAGATGAGGCCAAAAAATATGTTGGAGATAGACTCGGTGTCTCTGTTGTGGATCTGACTGACCCTGTTTTGATGAGTGAAGTGCGCGGAGACCTGGGGTTGGGAACATTACATCCTCTGCCATTAAATCCTAAGGGTATAGAAGCCAAGAGAAATATTGCAAAAATTCTTGGAATAGACATCAACTGTGTAACGTGATTAAAAGAGAACAAATTTCTATTATAACTATTCAAAGAGAAGGTATTTATTTTATTTTTATGAACAGGACTATGCAAAAAATATGACCATTAGGAGGTATGAGAGATGATTGATGATAAGATATTGGAACAGGCCAAGAGGTCGATTGTAGATCAGGATAAGGATAAAGCTGTTAAGATAGCAGAGGAGATTATAGCAAAAGGTGAGGTAAATCCTATGGAATTGATGAATGAGGGGTTTATTCCTGGGATAAATGAGGTTGGTGATTTGTTTGGAAGGGGGCAGTTCTTTTTGCCGGAGCTGATGCAAGCGGCTAATGCAATGAAGGCGGTTACAGACATTATAAACGATGCATTACCGAAAAATGTGGAAAAGCAGCACGGGGGAGCAATCGTAATGGCCACGGTTAAGGGTGACGTGCATGACATTGGAAAATGCATCGTAGTGTCGTTGTTGAGAGCCAATGGCTTTACGGTTCATGACTTAGGGAGGGACATCGACACAGAGATGATAATTGAGGAAGCGGTTAAGGTGGATGCTGACATAATTGGGACCAGTGCGTTGCTTACGACCACGATGGTGAGACAGAAGGAACTTGAAGCTGAGCTTAAAGAGGCGGGGATTAGACAGCGATTTAAGACGATGGTGGGAGGAGCACCGGTAACGACACGTTGGGCGAGCAGAATTGGAGCAGATGCATATGCAGAGGATGCCCAGGATGCAGTGAAAAAGGTAAAAGAACTTCTGAAATAGGCTCCTTCGGTTTCATTTCGATGTTGTAAACAGCGTCTTCGGATTGAATCAACGTCATCGGATTATATCTGCCAAGGCGTTAAGATAAAATTCCCTCAATACGCAGCACTACCTTTTAAGAAGAAAGCTTCTCTGGCTGGGGTTGCTGCGTGATTGATTGGGAAAGGCAAAGAAGCCTTCTTTGCCCAATCGCGAATCTGTTAGAAGCTTTTTCCCTTCCTGTCTCATATGAAAAATGGTGCCTTTCGCGAAGATTATGGGTTTGGTCACTGTGAAGGGAATCGTGTGAGAAATCATTGCAGGGCACTGGGTTTAAAATCGAACCAACGGTCCCAAAGTTTTTACTAAGACTTATAATAGACTGTCGATTTATTATGTTATATTTTGCAGTATTGAGGCGGGCTGCCAGATTATTCTTTCTAAGGAGAAGTTACTTTGAGAACTACCTGGTCTAATGTTCAAAGAAAAAGGTTACGGGAGCTTGAAGCAAGCAAAACGGAGCAGGAAAAAGATTTTAAAGATAATCAAGCAAGGGATAAAACATTTCAGAAACTTGAAGGGAAGCTGGTAAAGAGATCGAAGGATAAACTCAGGGAATTTCGTGAAGTCCACCGGAGACCTGGTCTGTGCATGCTGGAAACTAGATTAATTGAGGCCTTGATAAAAGAAAATTTCTGCCAGGTGTTGACCCCGATTATTATGGCCAAAGGCCTGATATCAAAGATGTCAATAGATAACAACCATCCCCTTTATGATCAAATCTACTGGCTTGACAACAAGAAATGCCTTCGGCCAATGTTGGCTCCTCATCTATACTATGTTATAAAGGATCTCTTGCGTCTGTGGGAAAGACCTGTACGGATCTTTGAGGTTGGGCCCTGTTTCAGAAAAGAATCTCAGGGAGCACAGCATTCAAGTGAATTTACAATGCTGAATCTTACAGAGTTTGGTTTACCAAAAGATATGCTTCTCCAAAGGATAAAAAGACTTACCGCAGTCGTGTGTGAAGTCGCTGGCGTAACAAATTATTGTTTTGAAAAGAAGGAGTCCGAAGTATACGGTGAAACAATAGATGTGTTGGCCGGGGAAGACAAAGTGGAGGTGGGCTCGGCAGCCATGGGGCCGCATCAACTTGATCGTGCCTGGAAAATAATCGATACCTGGATGGGTATTGGGTTTGGACTTGAACGTTTACTTATGGTAGCAAGAGGCACCACAAACCTTGGGAAGGTGGGTAGAAACCTTTCATATCTCAACGGAATACGTCTAAACATCTAATTTTGATTGGAAAAGAAACGGTCACTGGTCTTGGTGCCGTTTTTCAGGAAAGAGGTAATTGATGGTGGAATTTAGTTCAGGGAAAAGATTAGAAGCTGCTTTAGCGAGGGCTTATCAGGGTGAAACTCTTTCAAAAGAAGAGATTGCTTTTCTGCTAAACATAAAGAACAGAGAGCAACAAGAGGATGTTTTTAGGGTCGCAAGGGATTTACGTAAAAAATATTTTAAGGATACGATTTTCCTTTATGGCTTCCTTTATATAAGTACCTATTGTCGGAACAATTGTACCTTTTGTTTTTTTAGAAACTCCAATTCAGAGTGTCAACGATACCGCAAGAGTCAACAGGAAATTGTGGAAGCTGCTTGCAGGCTGGCAGATTCAGGTGTTCACCTCATTGACCTTACTATGGGAGAAGATCCGGAATATCTTCAGAAAGGACATGATGGCCTGCAAAAACTCTTTATTTTGATTAAAGAGGTAAAAGAGACAACCCGACTGCCAATCATGATATCACCAGGTGTGGTGCCGAAGCATGTTTTGGAGCAATTTTTTACTGTTGGGGCTAACTGGTATGCCTGTTATCAGGAGACTCACAATCGCACATTGTTCAAGCAACTCCGGCCGGGACAGCACTATGAACAGCGGATAAACACAAAGAGGCAAGCGAGCGAGGCCGGCTTGCTAATCGAAGAAGGGATTCTCTGTGGAGTTGGGGAGTCGGTAGATGATATTGTGGAATCCATCACACAGATGGGTTCTATAAATGCTGATCAAATTAGAGCTATGACATTTGTTCCTCAAAAAGGGACGCCAATGCAGAAAAGCCTTCCGCCTGATCCCACACGAGAAATGATGATTATTTCTGTAATGCGCCTGGTTTTTTCTGACCGGCTTATACCTGCTACACTGGATGTTGGCGGGCTTGCAGGTTTGAAAGAGCGATTAGATGCAGGTGCCAATGTTATTACGTCACTGGTACCTCCGGGAAGGGGCTTGGCCGGTGTTGCGCAGAGTTCTCTAGATATTGAGGATGCCAAGCGGACCGTTAACAGTGTGCTACCCATACTGGATAAGTGTGGACTCAGGTTGGGCTGTGCAGAGGATTACTCTTCTTGGCTCCAAAACCGTTTAAAGGACAAGGATCAACTCGAATGCCGAAAAAAGGCAGTATATCAGTAGCTGTTGTTGGCGGAAACCTTCAGGGAGTTGAAGCTAGTTATCTAGCGCGGAAGGCTGGATGGAGGGTATGTGTTATTGACAAGAATGCTTCCGCCCCGGCATCTGGGCTGTGTGATTATTTTATTCAAATGGATGTGACTTCTACAGAGGATCTTTACCCTGCATTGAATCAAATTGATTTAGTTATTCCGGCCCTTGAAAACGATGATGCCTTAGAAAGTCTCGAAAGATATACCAGATCTAAGGGTATACCTTTGGCATTTGATAGTAGAGCCTACAATATTTCTTCATCAAAAGTAAAATCAAATCGACTGTTTGAAAAGTTTGACATTCCACTACCAAGACCTTGGCCGAAGAGCGGGTTTCCGGTAGTTGTCAAGCCAGATAAAGGGAGTGGAAGCGAAGGCGTGAGAATGTTTAGGAATTATGGCGAGATGAAAGCAACATTTCCAACATTGGCCTTTACAGATAAATGGGTACTCCAGGAATTTGTTTGCGGTCCCTCATATTCATTGGAAGTAACAGGTATCCCTGGAAAATATAGCTCACACCTAATCACGGATTTAGAAATGGATCCTGAATATGATTGCAAAAGAGTCGTCGCACCTACTGATTTGTCTCCTGAATTGGTGGCGGCTTTTAATAAAATATCAATAGAAATAGCAGAGGCATTGTGCTTAAAGGGTATAATGGATGTGGAGATAATGCTGCACAACGGAGTAATAAAGGTGTTAGAGGTGGACGCCCGTTTACCGAGCCAGACTCCTACTGCTGTCTATTGGTCAACTGGTCGAAATCTTGTTGAGATTCTGGGACAGCTGTTTGTGAAAGACTACGATATATATAAAAATAAGTCCATCACTGAAAGGGGCGTCGTCTATGAACATATAAGGGTTTCGAAAGATTTGCTGGAAATTAAGGGAGAGCATATCATGTCAGGAGGGGGACCACTAAAAGTGATCAGTGATTTCTTTGGCGCTGACGAGGCCATAACCAATTATGATATCGCCAAGAAAGAATGGGTTGCTACACTCATCGTCTCAGGGAAAGACAGAAAAAATGCCTTGGATAGAAGAGATAGTGTAGTTGATAGCATAGTGGATCGATATAATTTGGATGTTTGCGATGCGATACCGCGAAATAGCATGGGGGGCCCCAGATAGTGACGCGGCTGCAATCCGATGACATTGTATACATTATAAATAACCTCAATCAATACGATGAAGAATTGATTGCCAAGACCGGATGTAACCTCAGGGGAATTGCCTTTAAGGCTGCAGGTATAAATGAAAAGAGAACCAAAGCTCTTATTGATTCAATGAAAATTGGAGTAGTCCCAGTCACCTCTGGAAAAGGAATGATTTCTGGTTTTAGTGAAACCGTAAAGGAGATAGCGAACCATATTGGGTTTTCTGCATTTTTAACGAGAAAAATGGATGTAGCTGGTATAGCTGAGGCATTTGAGAAAAAATACACTATACTTATGTTGGCTGACGATGATCGCTTTGTTGCATGTAATATAAAACGGGGCTTAGTTGTAGATAATGCTGATGCAACCGCAGGAGGCTACGTATCAGGCCTGGAATTGATGGTTGGAAGCCTGAAAGGCCGAAGGGTTCTGGTGATTGGTTGCGGCCGCGTAGGAATGAGTGCCGTTGCTAAATTGATAAAAATTGGCGCAACAGTGTCCCTGTATGACATTAATAAACATGTTTCTTCCAGTACAGCGGAGAATATTCGGAATGTACTAAAAATAGATGTAAATGTGGAAGAGGATTTACGTGTGGCCTTACTAAAACACAAATTGTGGTTCGATGCAACTCCTGCAAAGGAAATCATTGATGGATCCGTAATTACTCCTGAAACTTATGTATCAGCGCCAGGAGTTCCTTGTTGTTTGAGCGCAGATTCGAGAGAGTTGATATCCGATCGTTTTTTACACGATCCGCTGCAGATAGGCGTAGCTACAATGTTAATTGAAGCAGCCTGTCTCTAATTAATTTAGGTATTTTTCAGCATAGAAAATCATTTGTTTTGAGGTCGTAGATTGGTAGAGGCGAAAAGTAAAGTCAAAGAATATAGAAAGAGGTACTATAGAAAGAGGGTCGAGCTTTTTGTTCTTGTTGATAAAATAAAGCTTTGGCCATCAAGAAGGGGCGTTCTACATGGAATAAAATTTATAGAAAGAATGGGTGATCAGGCGCTTATTACCACCCATTGTAATAAGCAATTTCGAGTTAATAATTCGAGAAATAGCAGAGCTACCCGGTGGCTTCGGAACAAATGGTTTAAAAAAGTCTGTGGAACATGTGCTGTGCCTGATTGGAAAATAGCCAAGTATTCTTCAACCGTTTTCAGACGTCATCATGGATCATTTCTTTTTGATACTAGTGAGTTCGGGAAAGAGAGCAAGTATTGAAGAGTATCATAGAGTCGCTGATTCCATGGCCCCCATTAAATTTGTTTGAGATAATTTATGCCACGATAATTTAAAATGGATACATTGGTCTGGTCAAGAATCCAAAGTTACTCAATTGGTGTGGGGATTTGAATTACTGTAAATACTCGTTTACTGTGAATTGGTTGAATGAAGATTCGGTGATATAAATTCGTGTAACAGGAAAGGCTATTGGGCTTCGCAGAGATCAACTGAAATCTTGATTCAGGGCTTAATTAGATCATTTTTGAGAAAGTTTCTATTTCCAAGTGGCGAAGAGCCGAAGTTCTGAGGTTTTAAATGTCTATATAGCCTAAAATTTTAACATTTATGTCAAGTTTTTGCAAAATACTCAGGTGCTAAACATGGGTCGATACTGGATATCTTTTTCTGGATCCTGGATAAAACCAGGAATGCACTTTTAGGCATCCGGCATTAATCATCCGGTATCCAGTATTGCTTCGGTTCAACAAATGGAATATGACTATGACAACTTGTCACTTTGATGCGGAACTTCGCTAGAGCTTAACTTCGTAAACATGTTCAAGAAAAAGGTTGGATTAGATGCCTGAAGCAAGTATGCACGTCTCATTGGGAATTGATACGGGAGGAACGTATACTGATGCCGCTCTGGTAAATCAAGCAAGCGGTGAAGTCTTAACTGCAGCCAAAGCTTTAACCACGCGTTATGATCTTTCCATTGGCATTAGAGAAGCGATTATGACAGCAGTTAAGCAAAGGCCGAAAGAATTATTGGTCAAAGCTATTCATCTGGTGGCTCTCTCGACCACATTGGCAACTAACGCCATTGCAGAGGGGCATGGGGGTCGTGTCTGTCTAGTGCTTATTGGCTACGACAAAAAGTATATGATGAACTACTATTCCAAAAAGGGGTCGGTGGCAAAAAATGTAGTTTATCTTATTGGAGGGCACGATGTTGAGGGAAATGAAGTGTCTTCTTTAGACGAACAGGCGGCACGAGAAGTTATCCTGAGCAAGCGCTCAAAAGTTGATGCATTTGCAATATCAGGGTACTTCAGCGTGCGTAACCCTACACATGAGAATAGACTGCGCACCCTGGTAAAGGATCTTACAGATTTGCCAGTTACCTGCGGTCATGAGCTCACTGCTCGCCTCGATGCGGTGCGGAGAGCTACCACAGTGGCGTATAATGCCCGATTGATTCCCCTGCTTCATAATTTAATTGCCAACGTACGCCTGACTCTCAATGAGCTTAAGATTACCGCTCCATTGATGGTAGTAAAAGGCGACGGTTCATTAGTGCGGGCCGAATGGGCTATAAATCGACCTGTAGAGACTATCCTGTCTGGGCCGGCAGCCAGCACGGTGGGAGCCTGGCATCTTGCCGGAAGGCGTGATACGTGGGTGGTGGACATGGGTGGCACTACCACTGATATTGCAGTGCTGCGCCATGGCCGGCCACACATCAACCGGGAGGGCGCGCGCGTCGGCAATAGGCGTCTGATGGTTGAAGCGGTGGATGTGCGCACAGTAGGCCTGGGTGGTGATAGCCATGTGCGCCTTGATCGTGAGGGACAGGTACTCATTGGCCCCAGGAGAGCAGTTCCTATTTGTTTTCTGGCAAGTGAATACTCTGAGGTAGAGGCGGAACTTCAAAGACAGACAAGGTATTCGCAGAAGAGTGGAGCAGAGCAGTTTGTGATCTTTTGTCGGATGCCTTCCAATGATTTATCGGATGATGATATTGAATTGTTAAATCGGCTAAAAACAGGGCCGCAATCACTGAGGATGCTTTCCAGTGAGGCGCACGATAACTTGCTGCTCTCCCGACGAGTTGAGCATTTGGAGGGTATGGGCGCAGTGCAGCGGGCCGGATTTACACCTACAGATGCCCTCCACGTTTTGGGTCTTTTCCAGAATTGGAATAAAAGGGCTTCTCAGCTGGCAGCAGAGTTACTTGGTATCCGATTAGGTTTGACGCCCGAAAATTTTTGCAAAGGGGTGATACGGAAAATTTCGGAGGAAGTTGCAAGAGAATTAGTGACTAAAATTTTTGAGGACAGCACTGGTGCGCCCGAATGGGAAAAGGAACCCACTGCGAGCACCCTACTGGATTGGGCTCTCGGCGGTGCACACGATGGAGAACTGGGCTGCGAACTCACCCTCCTCAAGCCACTTGTGGTCCTCGGTGCGCCTGTTGAGGCCTATCTACCCCTTGCGGCGCAGCTATTACACACGAAGCTCATCATCCCTCCTCACGCGCAGGTGGCGAATGCAGTGGGAGCAGTGGCAGGGAGTGTCATCCAACGCATGCAGGTTTTGATCAGCCCATTGGAAGGTCGTGGTCTGTTTCGAGTGCATCTGCCGGATGGCATACATGATTTTGAGGACCTGGAGGAAGCGGTGCATTACGCAGAGGACGCGATGTCAACCCGTACTGAAGCACTCGCCCATCAGGCAGGTGCAGGGCAAGTTGAAGCAAAGATGGTTCGCACTGATCGGAGGGTCAACTTGAACTCTGGTTTTTCAAAAGAGCTCTATCTGGGCACGGAGCTGATATTTACTGCAGTGGGGCGGCCAAGCCCTGTGAGATGATGCGATGGAGAAGCTGGATCATATAGCGATAAAATTGAACCTCGGAGAAATCAGGAGAAGACTCCACTTAGAAAACAGGAAGGAAGAATGGAGACACATACAAACACTTGCTGAGGCTGCTCAACCTCTCATCACGGCTAGGGCTTTCTATAAGGTGAGCTATATCGATGCAAAAAATGATGATGGGATAATCATTGAGGGGTTCCGTTTGACTAGTCGAGTGTTGCGTAAACACCTCGATAACGTGTGGCGGGTTTTTCCCTATGTCCTCACTATCGGAAATAAGCTGGAAGAAAATGCCAGAGCATGCTCGGACTTACTGGAGCAGTACTACCTTGATACGATTGGAAATATAGCCCTGGCCAAAGTTATAAAATACTTGGAAGATCGATTGCGCTTTAAATATGGCTTTGATGCTATGTCTTACATGAGCCCCGGCTCCTTGGGTGATTGGCCTATTGAAGAGCAGAGGCCCCTATTTTCGATCCTAGGAGATGTTGAGGACTATATTGGTGTGAGACTGAATGAAAGCCTTCTCATGATTCCGAGGAAGTCAGTATCTGGTATCTACTTTCCCACACAAGTTCCCTTTTTTAGCTGCCAAATGTGTCCGCGAAAAGACTGCCCATCAAGAAGGGCCAAGTACGATAAAAAACTGGCCAAAAAATATGAAATTGTGAAATAGAAAGGGAGGGTGGGTATCTCAGGGTATAAGGGGTCGGCATGTTGGCGCCCCAGCCCCCACAGAACATAGCGTGCAAATTTTCCCTCACTACGCCCTTCAGGATATGCTTCACAGAACGGCTAATAACTCATTTTCGTATAGGGAACGAAAATCTTTGGATGCTGTAACGAGCTTTTACTGCTATCCCTTCTAATTTCGTTTCCATGACTGGGTTTCTCTCCTTACTTTGAATTAAGCCCCGAACCCGCCCCTTGAGTGGATTTCTCGTTTACTGACTCCGTTTATAAAAAGATTGGAGAATAAACTTAACAAGGGAGAAGGTTTCTCTAAAATTCTTCTTTTTCACTAGCCTGATTCAGATTGCTATCGAAACATGAGGAGAAAGTTCATACTATTTTGCTTTCAAAGGAATACTAATTATCCAATCAAAGCCAGTTATGCTTTGAACCCTTTCATTGTCGTTTTCCAAAGTAACAAGTGCCTCTACCAAGGTATCTTCAACAGCTTGGAGGCTCTGAAACACCCGATTAGGGTACCACTTTTCTCTGATTTCGTCCCAGAGGTCCTCCACTGGATTTAATTGAGTAAATGTAAATGGGTGACCCCATTTTAGAAATCCTGTCATGTCCTCCACTTATCTCAAATGGTGCACTTTGAATTAGAATTCACCCTTTTACATTTTTGATATATGGTGAATAAAACGTAAAGCCGGAAACGTTTCTTATTGACTTTTATTGCATATTTGAATATAGAGTTCAAATATGCAAGCATTAATTGAAAGGTATCTCGCTGATACGATCAAGAGACGGTTGCAAAACAACCCGGCTGTAGCGATTCTGGGACCACGTCAGTGTGGTAAGACAACATTGGCCGGTCAGATAGTCAAAAGCTTCAAGCAATCGGTCTATCTGGATCTTGAGAATCCCGGCGATTTGGCAAAACTCGATGATCCTCTTGCTTTTTTCAGTTTGCATAATAATGACCTTGTATGCCTCGATGAGATCCAGCGGGCTCCTGAACTTTTTACGACGCTTCGCAGCATCATAGATACACGGGGAAGAAATGGGCAGTTTTTAATCCTTGGTTCTGCGGGCCACGATTTAATCCGTCAAAGCTCCGAATCCCTTGCAGGGCGTATTGCTTATCTTGATCTAAATCCGTTTCTCCTTTTTGAGATTGAAGCCGCGCACAAGGGCGACATCAGAGAACTCTGGCTGAGAGGCGGGTTTCCAAGGAGTTATCTGGCAACAAACGCCGATATCAGTTTTGAATGGCGCCAGGACTTTATCCGAACATTTCTCGAGCGGGATATTGGGATGCTTGGATTTCGTATGTCGCCAGCGAGACTTGGCCGTTTTTGGAAAATGTGCGCCCACATTCACGGTTTACTGCTAAATGCATCGAAACTTGCTGATTCTCTTGGGGTAAGCTCGCATACTATTCGTTCGTATGTAGATCTTTTGGAGCATACCTTCATGGTGCGGCTCCTTTTACCCGACGCAACAAATTTAAAAAAACGCCTCGTCAAATCACCCAAGCTCTATATTCGGGATAGTGGGATTCTCCATGCGCTGCTTGATATCCGCACTCATGACGATCTGCTTTCCCATCCAGTCCTGGGGGTATCTTTTGAGGGATTGGCCATGGAAAACATTCTCGCATTTGCAAAAAATTATGAACCATCCTTCTACCGGACAAGTGCGGGCGCAGAGATAGATCTTATTTTAAGAAGAGGGGGACGTACACTGGCCTTTGAGTTGAAATCATCAACCGTTCCCAGAGTCTCGAAAGGCTTCTGGAATGCACTTGATGATGTCTCTCCAGATGAAGCTTACGTGGTTGCACCAGTGAAAGAATCCTATCCAATGAAAGGTGAAGTGATGGTGAGCCCGCTTCAAGAAATCACGGCTAAACTTCAGGGAGAATAAAATTCACTTGGCCTGGTTTATCTTCATCCTTTCATACAGTTCATGCCAACGATCATAGGGCTGTTCGTAGATTGATATTTGAACATTATAGCTCATCCCAGATTTGCTTCCGGGTTTTATTTTTCCCACCCTGATATGCTCAGCCATCTTTTGACCAAGTTTATGAGTTACGCCGACCGGGAAAGCAGTTCTGTTTTTTTATGGTTTTCAGCTTCATCAAAGAGTAAAAGAATTTTTTATAATTATTTACCCCGACCGCAGAAAGCCACGGCTTTAGTCCCGACGTTTTGTGGTCGGGATTATGGTCGGGATGTCGTTCCACATAGCCTCGTCTCGCTTTGCGGCTTAGAATAGTTGACTAATACAAAAAATCTATGAGATAGCTCCAGAGACACAGAGAGAAAAGAGATAAAAGGGTGGAGAGGGTTACAGATGTTGAAGCAAATTTAACGTCTCCTTCCATCTCGCTTGACATTATCACAGAAACCGTGGCCGTTGGTGCCCCAAGAAGAATCGCAGCCACCTCAATGGAAAAGGGATGTATGCCAGCATTGTAGAGTAACATTACTCCTAAGCCAGGAAGAAGGAAAAGTTTGAGTGCTGAGGAGGAAAAAAGCCAGTAAAGACTTTTTGACATTGCTGATAGGGACAATGATGCTCCAATGATTAAAAGCGCCATAGGCAGAGCCATGCTGGAGACAATCTCCAGAAATCCGTGTAAGAAATTAGGCAATTTCAAACCAAAGAAAGAGAAGGTTATCCCAAACAATGCTGAGATTATAATTGGGTTTAGAAAGATGCTCTTTAGCATTGTTATAAATGATTTAATCCTTTTTCTTTTCGTAGCAGAATAGATATTGAAAGATAGAACAGATAATATGTTTTGTGGAATTATAATAAATGGCGCCAAGAAACTTGCAATACTAAGACCACTGTTTCCTAAGGCGTAGAAGACTACGGCAAGACCAATATAACCAATATTTCCATGCATAGAAGCTTGGATGAAGCTTGCAGCTGAGGCAGATCTTAGGGTAAAGAATATCTTGAGCCTGACAAAGACAAAAGATAAAAACCAGACAATACATACGGAAAAAGATGAGATGAGTGCAAAGTTCATGTCAAATGTTTCATGAAACGGCGCACTGGATAACTTGATAAAGAGAAGTGCCGGGATAGCTATATAGAATACGAGCCGATTAGCTGCTTTTACAAAGACATCAGGGAAAAAACCTATTTTTTTGGCCCCTGCACCTAAAAATATTACTAAGAAAACCGGGAGTATGTTGAGAGCTATGTCCATAAATAACAATAGTGTTTATTGACTGAATTCTGTCTATCTACATCATGTTATAGTCATATCATGTAAATGACCGTATGTTGGCACTATAAGGTGGTATATGTTGTACCTGCAACGTTTGTCATATGCCTTGAATTCCACGGCGCAAATTTCAGCAGAAGCAGCATTCCAGGAATGGCAATCAGAGTGCAGGCAATAAAGAAACTCACCCAGCCCATATTTTTGGCAAGAAAACCAGTCGGAGCTGAGGCGAATACCCTTGGAACACCCATAAGGCTTGTCAAAAGGGCATATTGCGTTGCGGTAAATCTTTTGTTGGTAATACTGGCCATGAATGCCATGTAGGCAGCAGTTCCCATACCACTGCTTAGATTTTCAAAGGCAATCACCCCGGACAAGACAGAGACACTATGGCCGATCCGAGCGAGAATGGCGAAGCAGGCAGTCGAAATGGCTTGAAGAA
>JGI10211J14876_10000443_pt1 | contig 17860 bp, 20 predicted proteins | sample Etolagsediment_FD_14876 | JGI IMG/M metagenome (IMG submission 14876)
CTAATGAAATACGAAAAAAATATTCCAATTGTTCGCCTCCCACATTTCATTCCATTATCAATTTTCCATAAAATAGGAGATAAAGATACTGTCAATACAATTCGTGAAAAATATTTCGGAAAAGAAAACATCAATAAATTCGTTATAGGCGCTTTGAATGCAAACAGTATCAGAAAACGTTGGGATTTGCTTTTAGAAGCTTACTGTAAATATTATCTTAAACATCAAGAACAACAGGCGCAAGAACAATCCAGTAAACAGGGGGTTCTTCTATTTATTAAAACAACTAAATTAAAAGGAAATAATCCAGCTCATGGTCATGGAAGAGGATTTGATTTAGATGAACTTGTAGAGCAAACTTTGGCAAGATTTAATGTTCCAAAAGAAGCAGTAGTCATTACTCCAGAGAAATATTCTCAGAAGGAGTTGAATGAGATTTATAATGCTTGTGATTTATTTGTTAATACAACTGATGGAGAAGGTTTTGGTATGACACCTTTTGAAGCTGGTTTAGCAGAGAAAGTGACAATCCTTCCTAATTATAGTGCATTCGAATCNATTTTTGAAAAATTCGAACCGGATGATGAATATCAACCTGAATTCTTNCTTCCAGTTAACTTGTTTTCAGCTAAATTAATAAGAGATAATAATAACATTTCACAGATTTTGNGAGGAAATCAGTATTATTGTNTTTATTATAGTTGTAAACATTACGAAAAAAGTAGGATATTTATGGATAATGGATTCCTTCCACTTTCCAAAGGTGTCAAAACAATTTACATTTCAGAAGCTGGATCAGATATTGATGTAATTAAGATTNACCCTGTTAATGAATGTGATTTGTTTATTCATTTAAGAACATTCAAAAANGCATTANATCTCATAGAAAATTTAGGGANAGAAAGGAAATTACCGGATGAGTTCCAGATTTTAGTATCTTGTTCACCNAATGTCATTGATGAAGTTTATGAAACAATGTGTACATTTGAGAGCAAATCTAAGGAAAAAACTTTTGATAGNAAGATTTTTGTTTCTAATAAGGGGTTAATAAAAGATTATGGGGTAAAATACACACCACATGTTGGATTGGTTCAACCGGATGATTTGGTTGAGAAGATTGATTTCTACCAAAAGAATAGAGATATTTTGGAAGCAGATGGTAAAAAAATGGCGAAATTTGTTAAACAAGAGTTGAGTGAAGATATTTTTTATGAAATTTTCACTAGGAGTTTAGGACAATTAAATATCTACCTTTAAATATATGAAATCTCTTGTATTTTTATTATTAATAGTGGGAATAATCTTCATGGCTGTTGGTTACATTAGATCCAACCAGAAATGTCCACCAAGACTTATTGAATATAGATACATTCCAAAAACATTCACAGATGAACAAAATAATGAGACACCAGTGTTATCAATTTTCAACACAATGTTCACTAAATCAAGTCCATGGCAAGAATATGTAGGGTTCACTTCTAACAACTTTACCAACACTCAAGGTAGCAATTCAGGATCCAATTAATTAACGGACACCACCAACAGTTGATCTTTTTCTATAAAGTAAATGTGGGGATGTACCATAATGGGTAAGATTATAATGAACAACATTATTGATGAATTTTTGTAAATCTGCTCTTCTGACACGACAAGGTTTTCCGTATCTGATATATTTGTCAATTGCGTTTTTAACTTTGTTTGTTACTCTATAAACTTGTGTTCCTCTTATTCTACGAAAGATGTAGACAGAACGGCAATTTTTGTAAACATTAAACTTATCACCATATCTTTTAGTCATGATATAATATAAAATAACACAGATAAAAAAATCATGCGTGATTTTTTTATCCTTAAACATTACATGTTAACCAGTAAACATACATGTTAACCATTGCTTTGTGATCTTCTGGCAATTTTCAGAAAATTTTGTAAATTAGCAATGGTTGAAAATTGTACACTTTTTGAATATGACTTACCTGTTGTTTGTCTTGTAAAAATTAAAACCTTATATATATTTGAATTACGTTTGGTTCTTATAAATTTATATATAGAGTTACAATTTGTACACACAGAAAATTTTTTAGGATATCTTGGAACAAAACTCATTTATAATATTATATCATTTTTTTTCACAATGAACTTCTGAAACGCGAGTTTCCGAATGTTAATGCATTTGAGAATTGAGTATTAACCTGAGTATTAATGAAGTTAACGAGGGTTCTTGTGTTTGAACTAATAACCCATTTGTTTAAAACTTTGGAATAACTTCCATTTATTTTTTGTTTCAAAACAATTACATATTTTCTTCGTCTTGGTCGTTTAGTGAAGATGAAAACCAAGTTACAATTGTTTTTATACATTGTAAATTTATTACATGGACTCATTATAATATAATATAATCTGATATAAAAATATATCATTTAATAAATTATAAATTATGCCATGTAATTGTGAAAGGTGTGGCAAAGAATTTCCCGATAAATCTAAATTAAAACAACATTTCCTTCGCAAGAAGATATGTAAACTTTCGGTGGATGGGAATGATTTAACTTATGAAGAATTATGGAAAATGGCTTTTAGAGATGTCGATTACAATATGGAACTTATAAAGAAAAATCAAAAAAAAAACCAAAAAGCTAAAAATAAAAAAAAATCCCCAAAAGTTTTCATTTGTAATTCATGCGGAAAAGTATTAAAACACTCCAGTAGTTATTACCGACATATCAACAAAAATTGTGAAATGAAAAAAAAAATAAACAAAATGGAAGAAGAAATTAAAGAACAAACAGAACTTTTATGTAAGTTAGTTGCCCACGGGACCAATAATGGAGGAGGAGTTGTTTATAACACAACAAACAACACCCAAAACATATTCAACCAAAACAATTTTAACATTTCTATTAATAATTTTGGTGAAGAAGATTTATCACATATTACTGAAAACTTTTTGAAAGATATTATTTTCCACATGGGCAATACAGCTGTTGTAAAATATATTCAGGAAGTTCATTTTAATAATCCATGTAACACAAATATTAAAATGTTGGATGATAAAGCTAAAGTAATGATGATTAAGAGGAATAATGAATGGATATTGGATAATAAAAATTTGGTTTTGGATGGTATGATTAATTTGAATATGGATAGGATTCAACGCGCTTATGAAGAGTTAGAGGATGATATTACAGAAAACTTGAGAAAGGAGTTTGAGGATTATTCCAATGATAAAAAAGTGGAGAAGATTGAAGATATTAGGGATGGTGCTGAGAATATGATTTTAAACAATCAGAAACAATTGATGCCTGTTTATGCACAAAGTAAATTGAAACTATAAGAAAAATCTACATATAATTATAAATGCCCAAAAAGAGTAAAAGTAAAAAAGGAGGATATGTAGCTTTTGGATCAGATGGATTACCACACAATTGGACAACAAGTTGGCAACCAGCGTCTATTGATGAATCTTTATCTTATGGTGTAGAAAAGAGAGAGTTTAGTTTGCCCAACATTACTGGGGGTGGGGGTAAAGTTAAGGTTAAAGGTGTTGGAGTTAGAAAAGTTAGATATTACAAGAATGGAAACAAATATGTTTTAGTAAATGGAAAAAAGAAAAAATTGTGAACAGATTGTAAATTTTTTTTCTTAAAAAAAGTATAATGAGTTTTAATGATTTTTGGAATAAGATGTTATTGAAGTTTGGAGTTTTCTGTAGAAATTTGAGAGATAACAACAAGAACAATATTGAGAAAATGAAATTGTTCTTTACCAATACAAAAGATAAATTTGATGAGGGATTCAACAAAAAAGATGAAGTTGAATATTTTGATTGTAATAAAGAAAATGAAGAAAATGAAGAAAATGAACCGGAAGTTCCTTAATTTAACCCAAATAAAATAAATTGTGTGGATTAATGAAATTAATAATATTCTTATAATCTATATTTGGATGATTTTCCAAAGTTTTGTCAAATTTTGGAAGCGGATCTTTAGCAACTTTAACATATGAGAATTGAAAAACTCTCATAGTCATAACAATATTTTTTGTTTTAGTCTTATTTTTACGCCTTCTTGTTACCTTAGTATTTCTCCATGTCAAGTTTAAATCTTTGGTATCAATATCAACAACATTGGTCAATTTGAAAACATAATCTCTTCCCAACAATATTTCAAATTCACTACCACCTAACAACTCATTCTTCAAACTATTTAAATGATCTACTTCCCAATTCAAATAACAAACATTTGTTCCTTTTGGAAGAGTCAGTTCAATTAAACATTTAATTCTTTCACCTGTTCTATGTGATGTAAAATTTGTTGCAACATTTATATCCAATGATGTTGACAAAAAACTTTTAAACTTGAAATCATCACCTATAACAAGATTATCAAACTCTTTCATACAAGATGATCCTCTATAAACTTTTATTTTATTTTTTAGTTTGTACCTAGAAACTACACCATCAATAACTTTGATATTGCGCAATATTTCATTGTAATAAAGTTCCAAAATTTTAATCAAACTTATTTTTCCAGCTTTTTTGGATCTACCATGAAGAATATTATAAACAATATCATCTCCATCTGGATATGTTGCTAAAATATACTGACCATTTGTTTTTAAGAGTTTATTCATAAATCTATAACCACTATCTTTATACATTGTTAAGGTATCTGTTTCTGTAGTTGTTAACTTTTTATAAACCTTGTTATAATCCTTAATTAAAGGGAGAGCAATATTAATTAGTTTTTGATATTGTTCAATATTGTGCTTGGATTGTTTATTAAAATTAGATAAATCCATATTATACCAACTATACAATATGAAACATTTAATTTCTTGAAATGAAATGTCTTTCAACTGTATGGCCAACTTGTTTACATATCTGGTAAATTTGATCAGAATTAAACATTCTTCTTTGTAATTTGTCATTTATATCTTCATATCTGACATAATGTTTACATGGTAATGATTGATGACATGTATCTTCTATCTTTATGATTTTTTCACATTGGGTTGTTGAAGGAACATGTTTCCATGTCTTTTTTCCACTATATGATATGGTTGGAAAAGTGCAAATGACAAAAGTACAACAAGTACTAATAAAATAATTCTGTTACGAGTTCGCATATATACTTTTTTAGAAAAAAACTATTGTTAGCATAAAATGCTAATGGCTTCGCCGTCAAAAATTCAATATTGAAAATCAAACAAAAACAAACTCACTTTCGTCCAGAATCAAATAATCTTTGTCTATATTTTTCTCACGCCTTGATCTATCCTTGATATTTATAATTGTTGATGAATAAGTTTTAACTAAAGTCTTAAATAAACTGAGTCTTTTGTCAAATAAAGATGAATACATTTTCAAACGTTTCATCTCCCTTTTGTAATTAGCTTTTCTCCATTTGTGTAAAAACTTGGTTCTATGTTTAACCAAAATTTTATGAATCTTTTTTAATTCTAATTTGAACAAAAGAATAACCTGATAAATATCTTGTAAATTATTATTTATCGCATCAGATTCTTTTGTTATCTCTATCTCATTGAAAAATTGCTGGATGGTATTTATTTTAAACTCCAAATCAAACTCCTCCAGAAAAGCTATAAGTTCTGGACAATCTATAAAGATTCTGCTTTTAAAAGTATCATAAATCGATGATGCAGTTTCCGTTATACCCTTTAAAAACAAAGCTTGACCAACATATCCTAAAGCTGTTAAAGCTAATATAGTAGCCATTCTATTATAATATCATATATTAAATCTTTAACCTGTATTATTCAATTATGAATTATTTTTTACATAATAATTGTACAAAGTAATTATTTCAATAGGATATGAATTTATATATTCTTCTCTGAAATTTTTGAAAATATACTGTTTATTTGGTAAAAATGAATCCAATCTATACATTGATTTATATATATCACTTTTAATCATCTTATCAAAAGATAATTCTATATTTTGTTTGGTATATATATATTTAATTATTGATAAATCCTCGCGTGAATATTTTTCATACAAAATAAGATAATCAACATAATCAATGTAAATTTTATACATATATTCATATGTAATAGAAAGTGATTTGAATAAATTAAATTCAAATTCAATTGATGAAGAATATGTAAATATTCTGAACAAAAATGAATTACCAAGAATAATTAAATTATCATCTTTAGATAATGATTCAAAATTTTTAATAAAAAATTGTATTATTTTATTTACAATTCTTGTCATTTTTACTGTTCCATCCCGACAATATCCAAAAATATTTACACTTTTCATAAATTTATGTTCATGTTCATCATCGTTTAGAAAATCAAATAATTTTTCAGAAAAATATTTAATTGTTGCTTCGCAAATATGTTTATCTAAAAATTCAAAAATTGAAAACAAATTACAGTTAAGTGGATTTTTCATATTAAACATCTTATCTATAATTTTTTTACAATAATTAAATAAAAAATCATTATTATTTTCAGATAAAAATGAATTATTTGAAACAATTTCGTCAATAAAATTTAAAATATTTTCTACAAAATTAATATTCTCAATAAACTGTGTTTTATTATTATCGAAAAAATAATCAATAATATCAGTCAATATTAATTTTTTATCTTTATTATCCAACAAATCATTGAATGAAATAAAATACGAAGTTGACAAAAAATAACTACAAAAATCATCATTTATATGAATATTTTTCTCTTTATCAATCTTATTTCTCATGTGAGAAAGTGTATCATCGTAAAATGTATCATCATTAAAAGATTCATAATAATTATTCATAAATTTATATTCATCTTCGGTGAATGGTATTTCCTCAATTTTTTGTTTTAATTGATTTGATGGATAATTTAACATTTGATCACCAATAATTTTTCCAAAATATCCACCATAAACTTTCTTTCGAATACTTTTTGGAATAATATTTTGATTGTCTACTTTTAATAAGACATTTTTAATCATTATTTTTCTTCCAGAAATCTTATACATTTTGGGAATATTAATTTCCCAATCATTTGAAAGCTTGATAATAAATTTTTTTGCATCATCAATGAGTTCATCAATCTCTTCATCTTCTTCATCATATTTGTTGAAAATAAAAATAAGATTTGTCATCGTATTACAATTTTTAACTTTTTCAAATAATTCACACAAAAAATTTCTTTCACTTTTATTATTCAAACTATTATTACAATCAATAATATAAATTAAATAATCAAGTTTGATTAAATTATCAATCAATAAATTTTCCATTTTATTATTATCCTCGTGTGGATCATTCAAACCCGGAAAATCAATAATAGAACAATTATATAAATTGTCACTATTCCACTTAAAATTCATTTCAAACTCCTTTATTTTTATCTCATCATTATCATTTTGATTAATATTGATAATATTATCACGTATAGATTTTACATCATGATATACACCACTTTTATTGATAAATCTAAATGGAACATATGTAGTTCTCTTCAGTTTAGTCTCCCCTAAATACTCCCATAAAAGAGCATTTAATATTGTAGATTTACCAACAGAAACGGAGCCACATAATCCATAATTTATATTTTTCTTCATAGACATAATTTATTATTTATAACTCAAATTTTTATTAAAAAAAAATCATTTTTTTTCTCAAAATTTAAGACTAACCTTGCTAATCAAAGATTTATTTCTTTTCAATTCACATTTCATTGAATCAATCTCATTATTTTTTTCCTTGAGTTTTAATTTTAAAGCCAATATCTCCTCATTCATCATTCCAATTTGCTCATCTTTTAATTTTAAATTCTCTTCATTTTTTGTATTATTTTCAGGGTTTTTTTGTAAAAATTCACTGAATTTTTGTGACAAAATACGATATTGCTTTATCTTATCAAGAATTTCATCATATTTATATAATTCAAGAAATGATGGTAGATTTTCATCTACTGATTTTTTTCTGACATCTTCAGATGCTTGAAAATTTGTCATATTACTCATATTACATGCTAAATCATTAGCACTTTCACCATAAAAACAACCAATTTTATTTTTAAGATCAAGATCATCACCTGATCCCCAAAAAGAAAATAAATTAAATTTTGAATAATTTTTTAAAACATATAGACGCAAATACGGAAAATAAATATTCATATAATTGTCAATAACGAAGAACATATTTTGTGAAGATTTTGAACATCTCTGGTCAATTTGTCTATAAGAATTGGTGGTACCATTATTCGAAAAAAAATGTAAAAACGTGTGTTTATTTGTTAATAAACGAATGCCATAATTTCCATTATTTCTTATTTCTCCATAATAATATGGGGAACTATATCTTCTGATAATTTTTCTATCAGGTAGATCAAAAACGTCTACAAATTCTTTTTTATTCAAGTCATACATAAAATCTACAGATTTATTATCGAATGGTTGAATATTGTCTTTGAATTCTTTGAATTCTGGAAATATTGAAGCCATAAATTCATCGAAATCTTTATTAATTTCAGTTGTTATGGAATCTTTTTTATTTAATTCATTAATTAAATTAACGTATCGTTCCTCATGTGATTTCATGACTTTTTTCATTTCATCGTAAAATTTACTTATTTCCAATTCATGTTTATCAAATATTGATGACATACTTTATGTTTATTATGTATGAGTTATGTTACAAATAAAATCAATTTTTATTATGAAAAAAAAATGATTTTTATTTAATTACATTTTATCAAGTATTCGGAGTGATTAAATATGTCATATATTTTGGTTCTAATTGGTAAAAATAATTTAGAATTTATTGGAAAAATAAATTGCAATGAAAAATTAGAAGATAAAATAATAAACAAAACGAATTGGAATATAAAGAAATCAAAATTTGGTAAATTTCATTTTAATGGTGATAATAAATATTATGTTTTTGACGTTCCTGAAAGTGATATTCTTGGATATTACTACATAAATTGTAGACGTCAGCTTGTTTGTTTTGAACAAAATAATATGAAAATAAATGAAATTATGAATAATATATGTGTTTATTAAAATATTAAAATATAAAAAAAATGATTTTTATTTTTTATTGATGTATTTTTTATAAATTTTTAATAAATGTTTAGTTATTTTAGTAAAAATAAAATGATGAACAAAGAATATGAATCAGACGAGGAGTATGAGTCGGATGAATATCCTGAATCTGATGAGGAACCTAAAATATTCGAACCACATGAATTGTTTGGGCCTTTTGAACATTTGAGATATTCAGATGACAGAATAATATATTCAGTTCCAATAAGTGTATTTCTGAAAAATATGGATAAAATTGATTATTCAGAAGTAAATCGTATGATAAATCAAGATAGAATTAAAAATGGATTTAAAAATTTTGATTTGGAAAAAAGTGATCCNATTATTTTGGCATTTTCTGAAAATGAAGATGATTTTAANCCAAATAAATTATATATTATNGATGGTCAACATCGTTGTTACTATATTCGTGAAAACAAACATTTGTTAAATGGTNATGATAAAATTATTATTGATATTAGAAAAATTAGTGATATTAGTGATTACAAGAGAATTTTAAATCTTGTCAATAATCGTTTAAATTTTAGTGATAGTCAGTTGAATAAATTTAAATTACAAATGATAAAAGAATATTTAATTAAACATTTTGAAAGTAAAGGTATGAAAGAAAATGATATTTTTGGTAAAAATCGTCCGAAAATTAATTGGGATAAATTTTCTGAAAAAATTGTAAATACTAAAATTTACTGTAATTTTTCAAATGATGCTGAATATGTAGCAAATAAGTTGATTGATTTAAACAATAAACTATCAATTTCAATTGATGAAGAAATTACAAAAAAATATAAATTAAGCGATAAATTATTTGCAAAATGTGCAAAAAAACACTTATTTTTGGCAATTGATAAAAAATATAATATATTAGACATGATTGGGTAAAACCATTTAAAGAAATAATAATATTATTATAGTTATCAAATTTATAACCAACTTACAACCAACCTATAACCAACTTATAACAAATTTATAACAAATTTGACCAGTTGCCCACGTAGTGGACAGACTGAGCGTAGGGTTTATAAGGGAGATGCAATCTCCCTTAGGAGGAGACAAATATGAAAAAGATCATCATTGCCAAAACTATGAAAATAATTCCAACATAAATCATTCTGTCATCTTTGACCAATACTTCAACATATTTATTGTAATTTTTATCACTATCTTTGATAAGCATTGCATATTCATTCATAATTTTAATTAATGTATCTGATGTATTTTGGAAAATTTGTTTGAGTGATAGGTTATAAATGATTTGATTTTCTTTTTCTTTTGCTAGTTTGTTGGTATCATTGAGAGAATTGAAATATAATTTGTTGTATTGTCTGTTGATCATTTCTTTTTCATAATCAGTACGGGTTAACAAAAAATCATCTTTTAAAATTGAAACACTTGAAGTATCTGTTGGGTTATATTGTGAATAGATACTCATTATCTGTTATAATATAAATGACATAAAAAAAAATCAATATATATAATTATCATGTTCAACATTATCGTAGCTGTATCAAGCAATTATGTTATTGGGAGTGAAAATGCTATTCCTTGGAATTGTAAAGAAGATATGAAATATTTCCGAAAAATCACATCCACACCTCTTGTTGAAGGAATGGAAAATGCTATAATCATGGGATATAATACATGGAAATCAATTGGAAGAGTACTTCCAAATAGACTTAATATTGTTATTGACCGTAATGCTCCAGAAGGAGGTATGGTTGATGAGGGTCATACTTGTTTAGTTTATGTTAAGAATTTTGAAGAGGCTCTCTTACAATGTTGTAAAGGACAAGGAATATTCGTTATTGGTGGAGGTAAAATTTATAGGGAAGCTCTAGAGCATTCTGGTTTAGATAAAGTTTATTTGACCAAAATTTTTAAGAAAGTTGATGGAGATGTTACTTTTCCAAGACTAAAAGATAAGTTTAAGTTAATTGATGTTACTCAAGGTGTGGATAAAGATGACCTCAAATTGGAGTTTAGGGTTTATGAGAGAACAGATAAGAAACATGAGGAGTATCAATATTTGGAGAGGATTGATGAAATTATGAGAGATGGTGAGGTTTGTTCTGATAGGACAGGTGTTGGTACAAAATCTATGTGGGGTGTCCAAATGACTTATGATATTAGTGAGAACTTTCCATTGTTAACTACTAAGAGGACTTTTCTCAGAGTTATTATTGAAGAATTACTTTGGTTTTTGCGTGGAAGTACTAATAATAAGGAGTTGAGGGACAAGAATGTTCACATTTGGGATGGTAATATGAGTCGTGAATATTTAGATAGGATTGGTTTGAAGAATCGAGCGGTTGATGATGGTGGTCCAATTTATGGATTTAATTTCCGCCATTTTGGAGCAGAATATAAGGATTGTCACACTGATTATACTGGACAAGGCTATGATCAGGTAGCCGAAGTTTTACGAATGATTAAGGAGGAGCCAGATAGTAGGAGGATTTTAATTAACTTGTGGAATCCTTGTACATTGAGGGATATGGTTTTGCCTCCTTGTCATTTTTGCTATCATTTTAGGGTGTATGGTGACCGTCTTTCTTGTGCAATGGTTCAAAGATCTGGTGATATGGGATTGGGTGTGCCTTTTAATATTGCATCTGCTACATTGATGACTTATATTTTTGCCCATTTGACTGGGAAGAAACCTTGGAGATTGGTTCACACAATTCACGATTCTCATGTTTATTTGAATCATGTAGAGCCTTTACAGAAGCAGATTAAGAGAGTTCCTTATCCATTTCCTAAGATGAAATTGGTGGATAGAGGTCAAACATGTGTGGAGGATTTTAAGTTGGAAGATTTTGAATTGTTGGGTTATGATTCATATCCAGCAATTAAAATGAAGATGGCTGTTTAAGTGTATTTAGATGTAAAATATTCACACCATGAATTATAATCTTCAACCCCTTGAGGTTGTAAAATGCTATTTTTATAATAATATCATTTATTATTATAAATTATGACTAAATATCATAGTGTAGTTCAATATTATTTAGATAATAAAACTACTTATAGTAATGTATGTAAAATTTTCAAAAGCATTTCAACATAACTTTTATCCAATTTGTAAACAGATTAGGTGTTATATTAGTATTTCTCAAAATATTATACGGATATCTCGTAAAAATCATATTTTTACATCATAATATTGCGTTTTTTTTATATCTATAAATAAATGAGTAATGATAATCTTTTTTATTATAGAGCTTTCGTTGAAAATGTATATGATGGAGATTCAATAACATGTACAATTGATTGTGGATTTGGATTAATTATGAAGAAACGAAAAATTCGTTTAAGTAATATAGATACACCTGAAATAAGAGGAGAGACAAAAGAAGATGCTATTTTAATAAGAGATAAATTAAGAGAAAAAATTCTGGGTAAAAATGTAATATTAAAATCTGAAAAAGATAGAAAATGTAAATATGGAAGATATTTAGCAACTATTTTTATCAATGGAGAAAATGTTAATGAATGGTTAATAGAAAATGGTTATGCCAAAAGATATTAAATCAAACATATTTCATTGAATTTCTACAAATATGATAACTAATTAATAACTGAACTATAACGACCAAAAACGTAATAAATCCATAAATTACCCTTGATTCATTAATTCTTTCAATTTCGCATTTTAATGTAGCGTTTAAGATGAGAATCTTTGTTCTTACGAAAAAATTATAAAGTGAATAAATATTATAAAAAACAGAGGCTACAATAATCAAAACAGAAATAACCGCAGCTAAAGTTCTATCAATTGTAATAGATTTCTGCCGTGTCATATGATAAAAAAGCAAAGCTGTTGTCGTAGCTGTAAAAACAACAATGTTCCATTGTGCCAAATCAGACTCATGTGTGTTCAAATCTTTCGAAATTGGTGCAGTTTTACAACTCATATATCTTATAACTAGATTTTTATACAATTGCGGGGTAGACCGTAGGTCTATCGGACGAAGTCCGACCCCCGCTGGCCCCTTTCGCTTATCTTCGACTCGCGGTACAAATCGAGATTAGCTACCAATTTGTACCCACCGACCTCCGTAAGGAGGGAGGTGGAGCGTAGAGTTCAAAAGAGAGAGGCACTCTCTCTTTATTTGTTTAATGGTTTTGTTTCATAGCGGTATTTAGCTATTGGATTATCTTTATTACCTTTCATTATCATCCTTGCGGAAAAGTTAACAGGATGATAATTACTAAGATCGTTTGCGGCTTGGACATTTTGTAAGGAGTAATCTGGGACAAATTCGGTCATAGGTTTTTTGAACCCTTGTGGCCAATTTGATGTTAAAACATAAGGCTGAGATCCTTGTAAAGTGTAGACGGATTCGTATTTATTTGTTTGTTGTTTTATTATATGTCCCTTTTTATTGAATCTAACTCCTTGTCTTTCAAAAGATTTTCTTTGTTCAGGTGGATAATATGTATCCATCCATCCTTCCTCTGTAAATTTTGTACCAATAGATTTCCAAAATTTTTGTTCATCTGATGTGTAAGGGGATGTTCTGTATGACCCCTTATCACCATCTAACATATTAATTGGTTGTTTATTATTCATATACTTTTTTACAGATAAAAAAATGAAGAATAATATTTAGGATTTCTATTATGATTATATTTAATATGAGTGAAAAAGAGATTATTTTTGATTTGAATATGTACTCTGGAGGCCACGACGGTGGGCAAAAAATGCGTGTACTATGTGCGTTGATCAATGATGCAAGGTTTGGTATTATTTGTCTAAATAGTTGTTACATTGAAGAACTGAAACTTGTTTGTGAATTCACAAAAAGTGGAGAGCCATTTACTCTTACAATTAAACATTGTAAGAGTAAAGACGGTTTTGTTTTTGACGAAGAAAGTTGTACCATTGTACTCAAGAATTATCTTGGGGGAACTGGATTGGGAACTCCTAGAAAGAACAGTGCAATTGTTAAGCTTCTTGTTGAAGTTTTGCGACCAGAAAAGTATGAACTATTGGATCCGATTAAAGGCCCAAGAGATCATTTGACGGAAACGTCTTACAAAATGGACACTTACACGACTTTGAAAATGTATTTTTCAGATGAGGATCAACAATCACAAAGATTTGAATATGATGCTAGGGGATCTTCATTGATGAATATTTGCCAATGTGTATTTACTTATCCATGTATTAAAAGTGGTGGCGAATACATTTTCAAGAATGTTTTGCCTAAATCTGTTCAAAAGGTTGATGGTAAGAAACAGGAATTGGCGGCTTCAATTGAATGGACGAAATTCTTTTTCGAAACTTTTTTTAAGGGTTGTTTGGTTTCTTATGAAGAACCTAAATCAGTAAAATCAAGAAAGAAGAGGAGCCGACGTATCCCTTTGATTGGGGAGGTTAAAATTGTGATTCAGGAGGATTGTGATATTTTTGTTCCAATTGATGAGGAATTGAACACAATTGCTGAGGAGGCTGCGAAATTCTTGTTCAATGGGAGTCCTGAATTGGCTAAGGAGTTTATTGTTGAGACTTTTGTGCCATTTTTGGCTATGATGGGTTCGAAAAAGAAATATGTTTTTGAATTCAATAAGCCTTTGAACAAATTCCACACTAAACATGTTTTGGATAGTTTTAAGACTTTCATGAATGTTTTTATTAGAAGTGAAATCAAAAAAGAGTTGGCAACAGTTGAAGAAATTATTAATCCAACAATTGATGCGAAAAATGGTTCTGTTCTTGAATTCAAAATTGAAGAAGGTGAAGACGGAAAGAAACATTTGAAAATCCCCGCAATGAATATCTCACTTCCAAAGGCGAGCAAACAAGTAGAAGTAACAAAAGTCATTGTTGGTTTCTAAGATAAGAATTAGTTATAATTATTTTGATAAACGCATTTTTCTGATACTTTGTATGGGTGTGGACACATTTCGAAAGTTCTATTTCTGCATTCACAATTATTCTGATTTGGTTTAGGAATATAATTATTGGTGCATTGGTCATAAGATCCGTTGTATTTAGGGCATTCGTGGTACTCATTATTGAAGCATTTATCCATGGTGAGGGTTGGGACTTGGCATTTATTTAGGGTTCTTTTTTCCATAAAATTCAAACCTGCTGGAATGAATCCATCAGAGGATTTTATGGGTAATCCTCTTAGGAGATAGAAGCCAATTAATAAAATAACAATTAAAACGAACATAATTCCTAATAATAACCCGAGATGTTTCATATATAATTATGGAGAAAAATAATTTTTTTTGTTGAAGAAATAAAAAAAATGATATTTCAAAATCAATTTAAATATTTGCATATATATAATGTCAATGCTGGAACACACTCAGAAAATGTTAGTTGAAAAAAGAAATGGTGAATTTCAAAGGGTATCCTTTGATAAAATCATTTACAGAATTGAAAATCTTTGCGATGGTTTAGATATTGATCCTATTGTTGTTTCGCAGAAGGTTATTGCGCAGATTCATGATAAGATTAAGACTTCAAAGTTGGATGAGCTTACTGGTGAGATTTGTTATTCATTGAAGACTGAAAATATTGATTATAATATTTTGGCTTCTCGTGTAATTATTTCTAACAATCATAAGAATACATCTCCTTCTTTTAGTGAAGCTATGTCATCTTTATATAACAACAAAGATGAACATGGTGAAGCCAGACCTATTTTAGCAGATGAGGTTTATGAATTTATTATGAAACACAAAACAAAATTGAATTCAGTTATTAATTATAATAGGGATTATGATTTTGACTATTTTGGTTATAAAACATTAGAGAGAGCTTATTTAGCAAAAACTTATGATGGTAAAATTGTTGAAAGAATCCAGCATCTTTTAATGAGAGTATCAGTGGGTATGTATTTGAATGATTTGAAGGCAGCAATTCGTTGTTATGAAGCAATGTCTCAGAAATATTTTATTCATGCTACTCCAACATTGTATAATTCTGGTACAAGGAAGAATCAATTGGCTTCTTGTTTCCTTTTGGGAACGGAAGATTCTATTGAGGGTATTTTCCAAACTTTGAAGGATTGTGCTTTGATTTCGAAAGGGGCAGGTGGTATTGGTTTTCATATGTCAAATATTAGATCCAAAGGTAGTTATATTAATGGTACTAATGGATTTACTAATGGTATTATTCCAATGGCAAGAGTGTTTCATGAGACATCTAAGTATGTGAATCAGGGTGGGAGACGGCCTGGTTCATTTGCGCCTTATTTAGAGCCTCATCATCCAGAGATCATGTCTTTCTTAGATTTGAAGAAGAATCATGGTAATGAGGATGAGAGGTGTCGTAATCTCTTTTTGGCTTTGTGGATTTCCGATCTTTTTATGGAGAGGGTTCAGTCAAATGGGGATTGGTCGACTTTTAATGAGACCCACTGTCCAGGTTTAATGGATGCTTATGGAGATGATTATAAGAAATTGTATTTGAAGTATGAAAGTGAGGGAAAGTCATTTAAGACATATAAAGCAAGAAAAATTTGGAACGCAATTTTGACTTCACAGAAAGAAACAGGTGTTCCGTATATGGCATATAAAGATGCTGTTAATATGAAGAGTAATCAAATGAATATTGGTACCATTAAGTCAAGTAATTTATGTTGTGAAATTACAGAATACTCTGATACTGAAGAGTATGCGGTTTGTACATTGGCTTCAATGAATCTTACGAAATATGTAGATCCAGAAGCAAGGACATTTGATCATGAAACTTTTATCGAAATGATAGATATCGTTGTTAATAACTTGAACAGTGTTATTGATGTAAATCATTATCCGGTTCCACAAACTGAGAAATCGAATATGAGGCACCGACCTATTGGAATTGGTGTTCAAGGTTTGGCGAATGTGTTTGCCTTAATGAGATATCCATTTGAGTCGGATGAGGCTAGAAAGCTCAATAAGGAGATTTTCGAAACAATGTATTATGGTGCAATGTTAGCTTCACACAAGTTGGCTAAAAGAGATGGTGCTTATTCTACATTTGAGGGTTCGCCATTAAGTAAAGGTAAGTTTCAATTTGATTTGTGGGATGTTAAACCAAGTGACAGATATGATTGGGATTCATTGAGGAAACAGATTGTAGAAGAAGGTGGTGTTAGAAATAGTTTGTGTATTGCTTTGATGCCAACTGCTTCTACTTCACAGATTTTGGGTAATAATGAGTGTTTCGAACCGTTTACAAGTAATTTGTATGCAAGAAGAACATTAGCTGGAGATTTCACTATTGTAAATGAATATTTGGTTAAGGATTTGGTTAAATTAGGATTATGGTCAAAGGAGATGAAGGACAAGATCATTTTCTACAATGGATCTATTCAACAAATTCCGGAGATTCCTGATGACATCAAGTCTTTGTATAAGACTGCTTGGGAGATGAGACAGAAATGTTTAATTGATTTGGCAGCAGATCGTGCTCCATTTGTTTGTCAATCTCAGAGTATGAACTTGTTCTTCGAGGATCCAAAAGATAAGGAATTAACCGGTGCCCACTTCTATGGATGGAAGAGGGGTTTGAAGACTGGTTCTTATTACATTAGAACAAGACCCAAGGTACAGGCCCAGCAATTTACTTTGGACCCAGAGAAGTTTAAGAAGCAAGTTCAGGATAATAAGAATGGAGAGACTAAGTATGAGGTTTGTGAGATGTGTTCGTCGTAAACTAGTTACGACTCACAGAGCTATGTTGTGTTCATCATAAATGATAAACAGAACTTCATGGTGCTTCTCCTAAAGGAGTCGCAGCCACTTCATGGTGTTCATCATAAATGATAAACAGAACTTCATGGTGCT
>JGI10211J14876_10000444_pt1 | contig 17856 bp, 20 predicted proteins | sample Etolagsediment_FD_14876 | JGI IMG/M metagenome (IMG submission 14876)
ATTTTATTTAGATAATGATTAAATAAATAAAAATCAATTTTTTTAAAAATTGATTTTTTAAATAAAAAATATAAAATGTGAAAATGCTTGAAAGTCTGGGATTTGTTTGTGTAAATCTTAAAAAACAATATAACATTAATTCATTTGTGTGTTTTTTTGGTGTTTGGGGTGTGATATTTATTTTATCCATTATTATTTCATTATTGATTTATTATAGAATGTATATATGCCCTTGTTGTTGCAGAAATAATGAAATATCTATATCAAATGAAGATGAATCAATGAATGAAGAAATAAACAATCAAAATTTGAATAATGTTTAACTTATAAAATAAATACTTTAGTATAATAAGCCCAGAAGAATATACCCACAAAACATTTACTAAATAAATCGAGTACATTAAACCCTACATTTTTAGTAACTTCATCATAGAAATAAAGAACACCGTACATGGCCCATAAAACTAAAAAGGCTAAATAAAGTATTATGTTATCAAAATTATAATTTTTATGTAAAAATGTTCTGTAAATAAAGTAATAAAGAGCAATAAAAAAGACAAATCCTATCATATTTGCTTGATTTCTATCTAATACTTTTTGTTCTCCTAAATAACCAAATATTAACATACCATAATTAAGGAAAAGGATTAATAAGAAGGTAAAAAAGTTTAAACGTCCTCCTTTTGAGTTATATAAAAAGGCTAATACTAAAACAAGTAACATAATAGGAGTAGTAATAGCCCAATCGGTATAACGTGTTTCGTTTATTTCTTTATAATCCACTTTATCTTTATTTAATTTTTCTAAGAATCTTCCATAGAAATAAGCCGCAATAATTGAAATACACGTTTCTAAATTTAAAATATTACGAACTTCAGGTACTTTTGTACGAATTGCTTCAATAAAAGTAATGGTTCCCGTGGTTAATAAAAACACATATGTAATATAAAAACTGGTATTAATAAGTTTTACATTCATGTCTTCTGATTTTAAAAAATCCATATATTATTTAATCATATAAAAATAAATTTTTTAATTTAAAATAATCATTTAATTTTGAATTGAAATACAATTTTCACATCCCCAACCTAAATAAAAGTTAGTAAAAGTATGACCATTCATTAAATTTTTATAATATATTTTTTTATTTTTAATTTTTCGTTGAACCCATATTTTATCAAAAGTTTTATTTATTTTTATAATTTCAATAGGTGTTTTTGGGGTTTGAGTTAAAACCAATTGTTCATTTTCAAAAGAAATATACCATTTTGATTTTATAAATTGTAAATAATATTGATAATTATGATTTGTTTTAATTAATTTTAGTTTATTTTCTTGATTATTGTACATTAATTTTAATAAAATATTTCTATTTTTAAAATCATCTTTTAAATGAAATGGGTTAAAAGAATATATTCCTAAATGAATTTCAATAATATTTTCTTGAATATATTTTATATTAAAATAAGTTCTTTTATTAGTGTGTAATGAAATCTTAGTATCTTGATAATCAATATAAAAATATTTTTGATTTACTTTAAATAATACATGCTCATGAAGCCAATTATTTATAAAAAATTTATTTTTACCATAGTTATTTATTTTATAATTATTAGAATTAGATAATAAATGGTGTTGAGTTTGATAATAATTAATATTTTTTAAATATACATTACTTAGTTTTTCATATAAATGAATTAAATTTTTATTCCGACTTAAAATTTTATCTTGAAGACTATATGAAAAATGAGAGTTTAAACAATGACCAAATACTTTATTAGGTCTATTTAATTTTTCAGGAATATAACTACTTAATTCATATTCATCATCATAAGAAGTATTTTTTAAATATCTACAATCATTACCATGTATTAAAATAAAATTTATAGATATTCTATGATTAAAATAAAAAGATGGTATATAATATTTAGTCAAATCATGATTTGCAATAACATTATTTGTAAATGAATTATGCATATTATAAGCTAAATATGGATTTTTAAAAGTAGGACCTAATATTCCTCCTTTTGGGAATACATTAAGTTCATTTTTTATATCGCTAAAAATATGTTGATGATAATAAGAACAAATATTATTGTTAATACAATTTGTGTGGATTAGAAAAGATTTTTTATCACAAATTCTATCTTGAATCGCATTTTTTAAACCTAAAATATCAATAAATAATATATCATCATCACATTTAATAATGATTGAATTTTGATAGAATGATTTATTTGAAATTTTTTTATAGAAAGGAGACCAATCATATTGGTTAGGTTTTAATTGTTTAAAGTTATTTTCATGATAATTATGTAAATAAATTTGATTCGGGTAATTTGTATTTAATTGTTGATAAGAATCAAATAAAAAGGACTTATCATTACTATTTCGACTAAAATCAAAAATATGATATTGGTCAATTATTTTTTCTTTTAATAAAGTATTTACATAAGCATGTAAAATAGTCATATTTTTTTGACGACCAGCAAAAACACAAAATTTAATCAAAGGATTTTTATTTTTATTTTTATTTTTATTTTTGAAATGTCTATTATATTTTTTAAAAAATATACATTTTTTTTTAAATTTTAAAAAAGGTTTATTAATAATTTTACTTTTTAAAATCATTAATATATTGGATAAAAAAAGATACAAAATTAATCTAAATATTAGTATTAAACATATCACTATCACAACTAAATGTATGGTAAAAATAATCAAATGTTTCTCTATTTTCGTTGTATTGTTTAACATCAATGTTAATAACTTCTCCATTTTGACTTTCAGATGGTAAGAAATGAGATAATGTATTATTTAAGAACAAACAAACACTATCATGAGATGTTAAATCATAACTTTCATAATCTTTACCATTTAATAAATCTTTAATATAATCCATTTCAATTAAAATATTAAGTATTTCTTCTATAGTTTTATAATTATCACCTCGTGACACAAAAGCTTGTTTATTTCCTGTTTCATTAATATAAACGAAAAGTTTATAGACTTCAAAAATCATAATTTCGTTATTAGTTTTATGATCTTTCATTATTAAGTAAATAGGATAACATTTATTATCTAAATCTTCATCAGATAAAGAACTACTATTCATCCATTGATGAATATCACGACATAAAATTAAATTATTAATTTTAGTATTATCCGCATTATGAAGATGAAAATTCCAATAAAAATCAATATTATCACTTGAACGTAAATTAAATATTGGTAAATTCTTATTATTATCATTCACTTTCAATTCAAAATAATGATTTTCACGATCAGCATANTCANTATTCATTTTTTGTACTTTATTTACATAAGGTTTAATATTAAGTGATTTATCAACAACTTTATTTTCTCTTTTTTTTTTTATTTTATGGTGTATTTTTTTGAGAGAACTTTTTATATTTTCAAAAAGATTTGAATTTTCATTATTTTCTAAGTTTTCTTCATTTGTTTTTTCATTATTCAAATTATCAATTTCATTTTCATTTTTTTCTTTTAATATTTCATAATCTTCATCACTAATATTACTTATAAAATCAGGTATTTTATTTAATTTTTTATCAATAAATTCTTTCCAAGATTTCGTAGAATTATCATTTGTTATTGATTCAGAACGAGAATTAACAAAAAACCCTAATAAACTTATTAATAATATAACCATTGATATTTGAGGATGTTCTTTTTTAGTAAATAATAATAAACCAGACATTAAAAGACTTGTATAATCTTTGAAAAATTTATTTATTTTTTTTGAATCAAATAATTTCATTCTATATAATAATATTATATTTTTTTTATTTAATATTAAATTAAATAATAATAAATATGGGAAACATTCAAAATTTAGTATGTCAAGAAAATAGTTGTTTTGATAATAACTATGAGTTTGATTGGATTTCAGAACAATCATGGTTTATTGACACACAATCACATTCTAATAAAAATAATTATATTATTGAAAAGGGATTAGTTAAACTTTTATCTAAAGAAAAATGTATTTATTTTTTATCCAAATATATTCAAAATCAACATTTTGATAATTTATTATTTCATTTAAAATTAGATTTTCAATTAATAGATGAACACATTGAATTTATATTTTATTTGAGTCAACAAAAAATATCTACTCCATTTAATAAACCAAATAAATATGTTATTTCAAAATTAATTATTCAAAATAATCATATATTTTATGTTAATCAAAAAAATCAATTGATTGAAATAAAACAACATGAAGAAAAACAAAAAAATAAATTTAGTTATCAACTTTTATTTAATTTTCAATATTTAGATTATTTAATAATTAATGAAATCTATGATTTTCATAAAGAATCTAAAAATATGTTAGAAATCAATAAAGATCATTTTTATTTAAATATTTATATAAATAGTTTTATTCAAAAAAAAGATAACTATGTTCATTTTCGAATTTAATTTTTAAATCAATAGTATGAGAATAGTATTTGTTTTACATAATCTTTTTGAAATAAAAAATGGTGTAAGTAATAAATATATTCATTTTATTCATTATTTAAAAAAACAACATGTAGATTATTTATTAATTACATGTTTTAATGAAATTCATAACATTGATTATTTTACAAAGAAATATAATTTAATGATTGAAAAAGGAATACAAATACCTTTTTATAATTCAATTAAAATTCCAAATATAAACTATGATTCATTATTAAAAAACATAAAAGATAATGATATTATTATATTTAATGGTGAATTATTTATGTTTTATGATATCTTCATTCAACTAAAAAAAATTAAACAATGTATATTAATTCCAAATTGGCACACTAACTATGATTTTTATTATGAAATCTATTTTCAATATTTACCTCAATTTAAAAATTATAAAAATAATCTATATGAACATTTAAAAAATAATGTATTTGATGGGCTAATATGTACTGGACCTCTCATTCAACACGAATTTTTAAATTATCAATCACATATATTTAATGCCAATGAAATATGTTTAGAGAATTTTGATTGTTTTAAAATAAACCAATATGAAAAAAAAGAATATAATTTTATTTATACAGGACGTATTAGTCTTGAAAAAAATATAGATTTTGTATTTATTTTGTTTGAATCTTTATTTCATTCTAAATTTAAGACTTATGATTTAAAATTTCATTTATTTGGTACTGGTCCTCATATAAATAATTTAAAAAAAAATATACCAAACAAAATACAAAATCATGTTTTATTTTATGGTGATATTGATTATCATAAATTAAAATATATTTATAAACAATTAAATAATCGAATATTTATTAATCCGTCAAAAAGTGAAACATTTGGTAAATCTTCAATGGAAGCATTATATGCTGGAATACCTTTATTTTGTATAAAATGTCCCATTAATGAAGCTTTATATAATGAAGAAAATGTTTTTTTATTTGAAACAAATGATGATTTTTTAAAGCAATTAACAGTATTTGATGCTTTAAATCAAAAACAAAAAGAAAATATTATTCAAAATGGTTATAATTTAGCAAAAAGTTATGACCAAAAAATAGTATATGAAAATATGTTAAATTTTATAAAAAATACAATATTTCATGATTTAAATATAAATAATAGAAAAAATTTTCAACATTATTTTCAAAAAACACTAAAATGGTCTTTCTCTCTTTTTGAAAAATAAATAATATTTATTTAGAAGCTAATTTTTTTTTCAACATTCTTACTTCTTTTTGTAATTTTTCAATGGTTTCATTTTGCTTTTGAATAATTTCTTGAGATGCCTCGACGGTTTGTTCTAATTCATCTTTCATAACTTCACTTTGTTTCATTTTACGAAAAAAACGTGTTACATGTATTATTTTTTTATTATCTTCACCATAGGTAAAACGTTGAGCAGAAAATACTTTTCCTTCAACACCTGCTAATTGTACATATTGAGGTTGAACACGTATTAATAATCCACCAAAACGAAATAATTCACATTTATTTTTTTTATCCCATGAAATATAACGTAAATGAGTATTAGGATTTATATAAGGAAGTTGTTTTTGGTCTATTTCTTCATAATCTTTTAAATATTGTTGAATACTTTTTTCGTCTTGAACACTTTCTGTTTTTGTTTTTTTAGGACGTGCATAAGTAGTAGGGTCTAAACGTTGAATATATTTTGAACTCATTTTAATAATAAATATTATTTTATTTTTAAATAATTATCTAATTATTTTTTAATGAATACTATTTCAATTTTTATTTTTATTTTATTAATGGGATTTCTCATTTATTATACAAGAAAACAACAAATTGAAAATTTTAATATTACATGGACACCATATATTATTGACCAATATAATCAACCAGGATATAGTAATTATTTTTATCATAATAATTACATGTATCCGTTATATTAAATTATTTAACACTGTAATTTAAAATCTTATTTTAAAGTAGAATGCCTATTATTGAAACACGATATATTTATTTAGTAAATCAAGGATTAAGTTGTCAAGAAATAGTAAAAAATATGGAAAATTGTTTAAGAAAAAACAAGGTTGAATCGTCTAAATTTAGAAGTGATTTATTAGAACTTAAAAAACATAAAGAAAATCAATTAAGTATCAATGGTATAATTGAAATGCGTGAATCACGTAAGAATAATGATTTAAGTAAATTAATTAAAAAAGCTAAATTTTTTAGTATTTTATCAAGACCGTGTATTGAAAGTGGTATTATTTTTAGTGGTCAAACAAAAAATGCTCAATTGAATATTCTTCCTTTAAAAGGAAGTGATTTATCAGTTAGAAGAAACAGTAATATGACACAGTTCAAGGAAAGTTTTGGTTCTAAATCAAATAATCTTAAAAAATATTGGAATATACCAAATAATTTAATTAATAGAAATGCATTAGTAACATTAAATTGGTCTTCTATTGATAAGCTTGATTTAAGTAAAATAGGTTCATTTAAATTTCATCAATTAGTTACTGTATTAGAAAAATATGCTTTAAGTCAAAGCACTAATGTACCTTTATTTTTATTTGTAAATGAAGAAATAATAATACATTATTTAAAATTGATAAAGAATAAAAAATATGCTTATAATATTTCTACTGTTATTGAAAATAGTGCTGTATTAAAAATAGAATTAAAATTTGAAATAATAAGCAGTAGTCAAATGAAAACACATTATACATCTTATCAAAAAATATACCCTACAAAATTTAATTATGAACCATTAAAAATAATAAATCAACAATTTTGTTATCATTATAAAAATAATGATTATTGTATTCATAATAAACACATTTTAACACCAATAAGCCTTATACAACCATTAAGATGTCCATTTGAAGACCATTATAAAAAACTGAAAAATATATTAAATAAAAAAAATAATATAAATCAAGAAAAGAATAAAAATATAAAAAACACCAAAAAAGAAAATAATAATACAAAAACAATAAAAACAAGTCACATAAATAGTTTTGAAAATGTATTTTCTTCTTTAAGTTCAAAATAAAAATGTTAAAAAAATTGAATTTTTTATCAAAATTTTGATTGGTTTAGAAAAAACATGATATTAGAGAAAAGAGCCCAAATAATAAAAAAATTATGTATTAAAATTATTAAATCAAGTAAATCAAAAAAAGATGCAATAAATAAGTTAATGGAAGTTAAAATAAAAGAAAGAAACATTAATTATGAAGAAGCAAATAGAATATGTAATACATTTAAAGAATATTTTATTAGTAATAATAATTATGAAAAATATTCAAATAATGAATCAGGATATAATAAAATGCGAAGAAAAAAGTTAAAAAAATAATTTTTCTTAAAATAATAAGTGTATCTTATTATTTTTTATAAATATTTTAAAAATAAAAAAATGAATTTTTTAATAATCATTTTTTAAAAAAGGTTAAAATGGATAAATCAAAGAAAAAAGCAAATCAATGCCAAGCAATTAAGACATATAATGCGCGTCCGAAAGCATGGGAAGACATACAAAAAGGAAATAATGTATTTATGATGTATTATTATGAAAGTGGTAAAATGAAAGAAAAACTTGTTTCACAATGTGGTGGTTATGGCGCATGTGAAGGAAAATATTGTAAAAATCATTTGAAAACTAAAAATATTATTGATATTGATAGAATTGAAACATTTTTTGAAACACATAAAGAAGATATAGTTATTCATCCAAAATCAAAAGACGAAATTACTTTTAAAAAAATGATAAATTCAGACCCACATTTTGTGAATATGGCAGTTCAAGGAAATACAAAAAAAATTAAATCTACTGTGTATGATTTTAAGAATTTTGAAGATCCTATATTATTAATATTAAACGACCGTGATCCAAGATTAAAAGATGAATTACGTTTATTTGCGATTGAGAAATTACAAGCGTCAAATAAATTAGTTAAAAAAGATAATGATGAAGCTATTGAAAAAGTGGAAATTCAAAAAGGTCAAGATAATAATAAATTAGCCGAAAAATTAAAAAAAATGACATTAGAAAATGAAAATCAATTAAGTGATGATGAATTTTCGGAATTAAGCGATCAAGAAGATGAAAAAAATAGTAATCATCATTCAGATGATCAAGAAGAAGAAGATAATCAAAAAGAAAAAAATGATAATCATCATCATTCAGATTCTGAATTAGATTCGGACAATGAAATTATTGCTGAAGAAGATGACGATAGTGCTATTTCAGCAATATTGATTCAAACAAAAAAAGGTAAAGAATTATATTTAGACCCAAATACACAATCTGTCATTGAACCGGAAGGTGAAAATGAAGGAGATATTATTGGTCGTCTTATTGAAACACCTAAAAAATATGCTACAATTGAAAAAGATAATAAATTTTGGACAGTTATATCTAAAATTTATTTTAATGATCATAAAAAAGACTATTTGTATGACGTTTTAAATTATCGTCTTTTTGATGATGAATATAAATGTATTGGAAAAGTCTTTAAGAATAAACAAGGTGATTTTCAATTTAAATTTAGCGATTAAATATTAAATAATTTTTATAAAATATAATAGATGAGAAAAAAACATGTTATTTTTCAAGAAAAAAAAAATAAACCACCTTTTGAAATTGAATGTTTAATGGATGATATGATAGAACAAGTTAAACTCAATTTAATACAATTTTTTAAAAAAAATAATATTTTTCATCCTATTAATGTTGATTTACGTTTTGAAGAACAAATTGAAATGTTAAAAGATTATCAATATGTTGAAGAAGATAAAGAACCAACAATTGGGTATCATTTATTAGGTTTTCATAAAAATTCATTAAGATATAAATATGGTAGATATATAAAATATTTAAAAGATGATATTTATTTAATTCGAAATAAATATAGAGGATTACAGATATCAAAAGAAGAACATTATATATTTCAAAAAAAAACACCAAGTAAGAACAATCAATTACGACAACATCTTGAAGATATTCTTAATGGAAATATTAAGATAAAAAAAATAAGAAAATGAAAAAATTTAAAGAAATAATAAATAATTATAAATATGAATAAAAAAATAATTTGTATCATGCCAGTTTGGGATGAACAAAATATGATTGGGTTAGCATTAGCAAGTAGTCGTCATTTTATTTATGAATATATAATTATTATACAAGAAGGTGTAGATAAAACAAGAGAAGTTATTGACTATTGTAAAAAGTTATGGAATTTAAAAATCACTATTTTAGAAAGTAATTTAAAATTGCGATATAAAAGAGAATTAATAATGAATTATGCTAAAAAATATGCGGATTATTATATATTACAAGATGGTGATGAAATATTTTGTGATCATGCACAAGATGAAATTGAAAAATTGATAAAAGACAATGTGACATTTTCAACATCACCTATTGTATTTTTAGAAAATGATTTAAATCATACAACAACAAAAGATGAAGACATTATTATGGTAAATCATCCATTTTTTTTTAAAAATTATCCCGATATATATTTTCCAAAAAGTGGTGATATGCCATGGTATAATCCGAATTGTAGTTATCATTCAATCAAACATTTTAAACATCCTTTAAAATTTGATTGTAAAATAAAAAATTATCGACGTTTATTTTTACGTGAGATGTTTACTCCATGGCATGAAAATGAGAAAGAACAAATGAGTATTGAAGAATATTGTGATAAAAATCATTATCATGTATTATGGTATAGAGAAAATATAGATGCTAATTTAAGTTTAGAAAATATTATTAAAAAATGTCAAGAAGATTATGAAAAAAATAAATTTAAATGGAATAAAATATATGATGAAGAAAAATATTATAAAAAACCAAAAATAATTACATTTTTTATAGAAAAAAATAAATTAAATGGAATAGAACATTTAGAAGATTTAGAATTATTAAATTTAATTTAAGAAAAATAAAAATCTATTTAACAATTATGACTATATATTGTATATATTTATTATTTGTAATACTTTTAATTTGTTATATATTACTTGATTATCAAGTGGAAGAATCAAAAAAAAAAATAAAATACAATCAATTAAAAAATAATTATTTATTTATTCAAAAAAATTTTAAAAATCCATATAAAATAAATCATTTTGATAATAAAAAAATAAAAGCACTTAAAAAATGTCAAGTACCTACTTTAAATACTGAACAATGTTATAAATCCACTGAATATGAATGTCCAATTGTAAATGGAAGTTATTTACAATGTACAAATAATTATATCCCAAAACCAACAGAATTTAATGCACCTTGTAATAATAGAACATTTGAAATGACACAACCACAAGAAAAAATATCAGAAAATTGTTATTATAATCAAATTGGATGGAATAGAGACCAATTTAAATTAAATTTAAAATAAAAAAAATAATATATGTAATGATTAATGGTAAGTAGTTATGCTGATTTTGTTCAAAAAGACAAATTTACAATGGATAAAAGTGATTTTAATAAATTAAAAAATGCTCAACAAATGAATAAATTATATTCTCAGCAATATAATGAAAATGAAAAATTAAAAATATTAAAAGAAAATAAAAACATATATAATTTATCATTTAATCAATTAATAAAAAATTTTAGTTTAGTACTAATGGAAATTACAAATGATTTATCAGCCTTTATAAATTCAAAAAATAAGTCAATAAATTCATTTATGATTATATTTGTACAAAAAGAACGACTTATGTATGTTGGTATATTGTTATTAATAATATCATTGGCTTTATGGTTTATTGATATTAGTAAATAAATATAATTTTTTTTAGATAAAAAATAAATAATATGTTTATTTATATTAATGAGTGGTGTTATTAATCTTCGTAATATTGATAATACAGAACAAAGTAAAGAACTTGATCGTTTATTAATACCAAATGAAATATATGATTTAACATTACAAAAAGATACTGAAGCTATTGAAAAATATTTTATACTAAATCTTGATTTAATGGCTCAATTTGTTGGTTTTAATTCTACATTAAAAAAGGCAAATAGTTTAGCAAGTGAACGAAAATGTGGTTGTTTTTATAAAATACCATGGATTACAAGATGGGCTTATGAAAATAATCAAAAAAAAACAATATTATTATTTAATCAACAAGTTAAAGAATATAGATATATGATTCGTTATTGGTATCCAAGTCCAGAAATATCATATATGCGTTATTTATCTGCAATTGCTTTAAATTTATTTTTAATTATTAAAAGATATATTTATAATACAAATAATAATTTAGTATGTTCAGAAATACAATGTAAAAAAAACATTTTTGACTCATTGGGAATTAATTATGTTAATTTTGTAAATAATTTTTATAATATATTTTATTTAAGAAAATAAATATGAGTAAAATTATGAGTTTAGATAATTTCATAATATTAAATAATAATGATAAAGAATTAATAAATGAAATAGATTCTATTTTTGAAAATAGTGATATATATGAAGAAGTTGGTTTAAATGCTGATAATTATCAAAATTGTTCCATATTAACAAAACCAATTATATTACCTAATATTACAGGTTTATTATTTTTTAGAAATTTTAATATATTACAATGTGCTAATGTTATTATTCCTGATATTTTTAGAGTTTGTTTTAGTATTCCACCACCTATTTTTGAAAAAAACCAAAATTTTTCATTAATATGTCCCAAAATTGGTGTTGTTGGTCAAAATACACAATTTAATTTATCAAGTCAAAGAATTCAACGTTTATTACCTGATAATATTATTTATGCATTTCTTTACTTTGGTTATTCAAGTAATTTAAATAAAAATATAGCTTTTGAAAATTTAGTAGAAGAAATAAACAGTTATATTTTATCAAAAAATAATAATCCAGAAAAATATTATGATGTTGAATATATTTTTAATACTATTTATACAAAGGATACATTATTACAACAAATATTAGGTTTTAATAGTACATTAAAATATATTCGAAATCCAGAAATTGATGGAACTAATTTTTGTAATTTTAATATCAAATGGTTATTTAGTTATTATTGTTATACACGACAAGTAAATAAATTTAAAATTTATAATAATTTTCAAGATAATAATCAATTTTCTTATTCAGATTTAACATTACTTAATTATGTTATTGATGAAGGAAATGAAAATTTTTCTATTCAAAAATTATTTTTATTTTTTAATAAAATTAGTGAAGAAAATCCACAATATGCTGAATCTATTAAAATATTTGAAAAAGAAATAGTTATTTTATTACAAAATAATGTTTTTAAATTAATAAAATTAGCAAATGAAGTAAAATCATATATATATGAAGTCATTCAAAATATATTAAGTAATAAAGTTTATCAAGAAAGAGTATTTTCAACACCATTATTTTTCAATATAACAGAACAATTATATTCAAATTATGTAAAAAATGAATTATTTATTCAAAATTAATTATTTATAAATGACATATTTTAAATAACTCATTAAATTTGGATACCCAAGTTGTTGGGGTATGACAATAGAATCACCTCTTTTAGATGCTTCATTTTTTATTTCATTAAAAAATGTTTGTAATTTACCCTTAATCTGAAATTTAGTATTATCAATTTTACCATTTTCTTTATAAACTACAAAATTATTAAAATCATCGGCTATACATTTTTTTATCATTTGTATAAGCGAATTTAAAACTTGTGATTGAGAAACTGTTTCATCTTCTTTTTTGTTCATCATTTCTAATACAAAATTAGGTGCATTTTTTTGTAAATTAACAAAATATTTACTTTTATCTTTATTTTCTTTCTTTTTCTTTTTTTCAAGTTTAATATTTTTTTTAATATCGCCAATGGTTCTATTAAAAAATGATAATTCATTGTTTTTTACTTCTTTATATTTTAGCAAAAAATAACTAACATTCTTTTCATATTTATCATAATCTTTTTGTTTTTCAAGTTGAATATCTTTTATCATATCAGTTAATTTATTAATTTCTTCACTTAATTCTTGATATTTTTCATATGGAATGTCTTTTTCATCAAATATGGATAAATCATTTTCATTATTATTATCAATATCAATATCAATTTCTAATGTAATATTTTCTTGGGGTGAACTCATTATACATATTATTAATATTTCATCTTTAAGTAAATTTTTTTTAATATATAATAATTTGTTAAAATTTATATATTTAAATATAATTTTTTAGAATAATTATATATGAATATGAGTTCCGATTTTTGCGTTATTAAGAGAAATGGTTCTAAAGAAGAAGTAAGTTTTGATAAAGTTACCCGAAGAATCAAAAAATTATGTTATAATTTAAATGAAAAAATTAGTCCTATTGGTATTGCTCAAAAAGTATGTAGTCAAATTTATAACAATGTAACTACAAAAGAATTAGATGAATTAGCTGCTCAAATATGTATTTCTTTAGTGACTCAACATTTAGATTATGGAACATTAGCAAGTCGAATTATTATTTCAAACAACCAAAAAAGTACATCACCATCATTCAGTGAAACTATTTATATTTTATACAATAATAAAGATAAAAATGGTATTATTTGTCCTTTAGTATCTGAACAATTATATAATGTTGTCATGCAAAACAAGGATAAATTAAATGATGTTTTAAAATATGACAATGATTATTTATTTGACTATTTTGGATTTAAAACACTTGAAAAGTCTTATTTAATGAAAGTAAATGGAAATGTAGTTGAACGTATTCAACACATGTTTTTAAGAGTAAGTTTGGGTATTCATGGTACTGATTTAAGATCAGCAATTCATTCATATAACATGATGTCTCAAAAATATTTTACACATGCTACCCCAACTTTATTTCATAGTGGAACCCCACGACCTCAACTTGCTTCATGTTTTTTAATGGGAATGGAAGACAGTGTAGGAGGTATTTATAAGGCAGTAAGTGATTGTGCTAAAATTTCCGCCGGTGCTGGTGGAATAGGATTATGTTTAAGTAAGATTCGTTCTAAAAATTCATATATTCGTGGTGTAAATGGTAGTTCAAACGGTATTATACCATTATGTAGAGTACTTAATGAAGTAGCATGTCATATTAATCAAGCAGGAAAACGTCCTGGATGTATTGCTGTATATATTGAACCACATAATATTGAAATATTAGAATTTTTAGAACTTCGTAAAAACACTGGGGCTGAATCAGAGCGTGCTCGTGATTTATTTTTAGCATTAACAGTTAGTGATTTATTTATGGAGCGTGTTGAAGCCAATGCTGAATGGTCATTGTTTGATGCGGATGAATGTCCTGGTTTAGATGATTCTTATGGGGAACACTATAAAGAAATTTATTTAAAATATGAAAGTGAAGGAAAACAACGTAAAAAAATACAAGCACGAAAAGTGTGGAATTATATTTTAACAAGTCAAATTGAAACGGGAACACCTTATATATTATTTAAAGATGCAGCAAATAAAAAAAGCAATCAACAAAATTTAGGTACTATTCGAAATTCTAATTTATGTGTGACTGGAAATACAGAAATTTTAACAAAAGATGGATATAAAGAAATTCAAACACTTGAAAATCAAGAAGTGGAATTATGGAACGGAAAAATATTTTCTAAATCAATTGTTAAAAAAACAGGTCTTAATCAAAAAATTATTAAAATTGAATTTAGTAATGGAAGAGCTATTGAATGCACAGAATATCATCATTTCTTTATAAAAGATAATAATAACAATCAAATTAAAGTAGAAGCTAAGAACTTAAAAATTCAAGATGAAATAATCTCTTTTAAATTTCCTGAAAGACATTTAATGAATAACAATATTCAAATTATAAATAATATGAATGATATCTTAAATAAATATGGATTATTTAAAAATAATAATTTTTATTTAGAATCAGATGATAATAATTTATATGATATTTTAAATATTTTAAATTGTATTGGAATTTACGGAAAAATAAACATACATAATAAAAATATTACATTTAATTACCAAGAATTAATTATATTAAAAGATATATGTCATAATAAGGAATTACATAAAAAAAAAAAAAAAAAAGAAAATACTCAAATAGAACCTATTACTATTGTTAGTATTAAAGATGAAGATAAAATAGAAGATACATATTGTTTTCATGAACCTGAAGAACATGTTGGTATTTTTAATGGTATTTTAGCTGGAAATTGTATTGAAATATTAGAATATAGTGATGATAAAGAGTATGCTGTATGTACATTGGCATCAGTTGCCTTACCTAATTTTGTAGATGAAGAAAATAAAACATTTAATCATGAAAAATTAATAGAGGTTATGGAAGTATTAGTTAATAATTTAAATAGAGTAATTGATGTAAATTATTACCCTGTGCCTGAAACAAGAATTAGTAATGAAAAACATAGACCCATTGGTATTGGTGTTCAAGGGTTAATTGATGTTTATTATAAAATGGGTTTTCCGTTTGATAGTGAACAAGCAAAACAATTAAACAAAGAAATATTTGAAACCATGTATTATGGTGCTATGTTAGCTTCATATAAACAAGCATTAGAACATGGTCATTATTCTTCGTTTAAAGGAAGTCCATTAAGTAATGGAAAATTTCAATTTGATTTATGGGATGTTAAACCAAGTAATAGATATGATTGGGAAGATTTAAGACAAAAAATTATTGAAAATGGTGTTCGTAATAGTTTATGTTTAGCGCTTATGCCAACTGCTTCAACAAGTCAAATATTAGGTAATAATGAATGTTTTGAACCTATTACAAGTAATATTTATACACGTCGTACAGTAGCGGGAGATTTTGTAGTAGTAAATAAATATTTAGTAAAAGATTTAGTAGATCTTGAGTTATGGAATGAGTCTATGAAAAATAAAATTATTGAAAATGGAGGGTCTATACAAAATATTAAAGAAATTCCACAACAACTAAAGGATTTATATAAAACAGTATGGGAAACAAAACAAAAACATATTTTAGATCAAGCAGCTGACCGTGGTCCTTTTATATGTCAAACACAATCGATGAATTTATTTTTTGAAGAACCTACACAAAATACATTAACAAGTGCGTTTTTTTATGGCTGGAAAAAAGGATTAAAAACAGGAAGTTATTATATTCGAACACGTCCAAAGGCACAAGCTCAACAATTTACAATTGAAGCAAAAAAAGTACAAAAACAGCTTTCACAGGGTAATGATTCTAATTATCAAGAATGTACCATGTGTAGTGCTTAAATTTTATTACTTTTGAATATTTTCTGTTTAATATTTATTTATTTTAATTTTTTAGAAATATATAAAAATATATTAGTAATAATTATAAATGCCAAGTCTTCAATGTTATTTTAATTTAGCATCTATTAAACCCTCTTATGACCAAACCTCATATTATGTAACTTTATTTGATTCTTCTACCAATGAAAAAGTTGGTTGTATTATTTCCACATTAAATCAAAAATCTTTTGGAGATAATGATAATTATTTATTAGTAAATTCAAGCTATACTATATATAATCTTAATGGTAAAGGTCAAGGATCATTTTCAATTACAAGTGTATTAGGTGGAAATATGACAACAATTATACCTACTAATTTAGCAAATAAAACAGGAGATTTAGATGGTTCTTTTGTTGTTCAAACAAATAAAGTCACTGTTTTTAGTGTTCCTGATTTAACTAATCCTACATTAAAAGTTAATGTTACAATTAAATATTAAATTGTTATTATTTTTTAGAATTTATTGATATACACCTTCGGACATTTAAGTTCGCACAAAAATACGAATTAAATTATTCAAAGTTTAGGTCTTTTCATACCTTGTGTATATTTTGTTTATAGCAATTCGTTAAAACTGCTTGATTACTTGTTCTACATAGATAACTCGGTCTTTCCAATTTATGTATTGCTTGGTATGCTATCTTATAGATGTTAGATGAACCATTGCGGTCCCTGTTCCACGACCCACAACCGCTCTTACAGCGTAGTAGTCCATGAACCAACCGCATATCATCTTTATTTGGTTTTGGATTTTTCCTTACCATAAACTTCTCACATACTCCTCCATCGCATTTGGAGCATTTACAGGAACTTCTAAACTCATCCACTAAATACACCTTGTATTTGTTTTTACGAAACAAACTTCTCATTCCTATTCCTAATGTTGGTTCTTTGTATTTCATTTGTTGGCGTTGTTCCCAATCACCTATACAAATAACAACCTCATTTGGATTACCATACATTTTCCTAAAATCACTCATCATTTTTTGTTCGTTGCGTTTGATATTGATATGTCTTCCAAACTTTAACTTACGAAACAAATGTTTTGAATAAAAATCAAATAATATATGGTTTATTCTATTCTTTTCATTTATGTA
>JGI10211J14876_10000445_pt1 | contig 17851 bp, 21 predicted proteins | sample Etolagsediment_FD_14876 | JGI IMG/M metagenome (IMG submission 14876)
TATCATAACTAAAACTGTTTGAATGTATATTTACTATATTTTTGTAAATAGAACCATCATCCATAAACCATACTGCTAAACCTCTTTCATCAATTTCATTTAATATTTTATTTGGTAGATATTTATCAGTACTTTTTTTAGCATTAAAATAATCAAAATCAATTAAATCAAAACATTTTGTACAAAAAGTATATGCCTTTTTTTGAGAATAACCATTATTCTCTATACATTTAATAGTATTTATATTAAACAAGTTTGCTTTCCATTCTAAATAATTTTTTTGTTTTTCACAATGAATAAATCTTAATCTAAATCTATTTTTTTTTGTGATAGATAAATTTCCGTCACCCAAGTATGAACCATAAACTAATTGAAGTTGATCAGTATTAATAGCAGGGCATATAATATTATCCTGATGATTAATATCATATTTTGCTAAAATTATATCATTGATATTTAATTTATCTGCTTCAATATATCCATTTGGAGTTAAAATTTTATGATTTCGTGTACATTTAATTTTATATTTACTCAATTTTAAAACAATTAATTCAGAATTTTCTTTTTGCCAAGCATAAGTAAGTGGTTTATATTCAAATTCATTCGTATTTTTATTAAAACTTAAAATTTGTAAATTATTTTGTTGATCATTATCATTTTTACCATTTTTACCATTTTTCCATATTTTATATAAGTCTGATATAGTTTTTTTCCCTATATTTGTATGAATATATGTATCAGGTGGAAAACATTCATCATATAGTGTAAGTCCAAATTCTTTAAAAGTACAAACTGGATAATCTTTCATAGAAATACTTTGAATCATTCCAATGCATATTTTTTTATTGTGAGTATCAACCTTTGGTCCTTGAATTACTCCAATTTCATCATTTGTTATGCCTAAAAAATCATTTATTCTTTCTTTCCATTGTTGTAATAAATTTTCTGTATGAACTATAATTAATGTTTTAACCTTTAACTCAGATGCAATCCATAATGCAGCACATGTTTTTCCCCATCCAGTATAAACACTAACTAAACCAGATTGATTTTTCTTTAAATGTAAAAGTATTTTATTACAAGTTTCTATTTGATAATCTCGCAATTTTGATGTAAAATTAATATCTACTGATAATCCATTTTGTTCCTTAATATTTTGTAAATTAGGTAAACCAAATTTATTTATTCCATAATATTTTGGTACATATAAAAATTTATCAGATATTCTAAATATTGGAAATCTTACTGGATTTTCACAGTATGGTTGAACAAACAATTCTTTTTTAAGTTCATTAACCATTGGATTATCTAAAGGAATTTTATATCCTTTACTTGTTATATGAAAATTTTTTAGTTCTAGATTTTTTTTTTCAATTTCTTTATTTTTAAAAGTATTCATTATCTATTTCAATGTAAATTTATTAAATATATAATGATTACTTTAAGTAAAAAGTTAACAAAAGAATAAAAGTGCAAAAAAATTTATTGTTGCATATATGGATCAATACAAGTTTGTAATTTGTGTTCTTCATGGCATCCTGGTCTTGAGTAACATTCTGATTTTTCATTAAAATTTAAATGCACGGGTTTATTATTTTCACAATAATTAAGTCCAAAACCTGGAACCATCATTCTATCAGATAAATTTGGTGTGCATAAATGTTCAACTGGTTTACCATTTAATTGTTGTGCTTGAGGTACTGGAGTATTTATAAAATTGTTTTTAATTTTTATATAGGGACAAGAAGTAGCATCATTATTTTGAACTGGTTGTAAAGGTTTTTCAAAATATTGTAAATCCATTTACTTATTATATTATATTTTTAAATTTTATTTTTTATAAATTATAAATTTAAATAAAATTGATTTATTATCACTTTTGTATATATTATGTATATAATATTTCCATTTGATATCCTTTTTTATTAAGAAATTATTTGGTGCTTTAAGACAAATTATTTTTAAATTTTTATAGTAATATAAATTATCAATAATTGTATAAAAATCTATATTATTAATATATAAATTTAATATTTTTTTAAATTTATAATTTGAACCTCCCCATGGTGGGTCAAAAAAAATAACATCATAACTTATAATTTTTAATATATCTAAACAATTATCATTAACTATATATTTATTATCATAATCTTTTAAATTATGATTCAAATAATTTATTGCTAATTCTGAAATATCAATACAATATACGAATTTAAAATAATTACAAAAAAATATTGAATTTCCACCCATACCTGCATTTGCATCCACTAAAACAAAATTATTATTACAATATTTTTTTAATATGTATAATATTTGTAATGCTTGTTTTTTTGATGTATACAAATAAATATAATCATGTGAAATTAACATTTGAAAATATAATTTAAATTAATATTTATTTAATTCTTTAATTCTTTAATTCTTTAATTATAAATTATTAATTGTTATTATTAATTTTAAATAATCTATTAAATATATTTTATTTTGACATTGATGATGATTAATACAATTAATATAATTATTAATTACAGTAAAACAACTACTTTTATGTCTTTGTAATAAAAAATGAAAATAATAAATAAATTGAGGTAAAATATTATTATATATATAATAAAAATTTAATTGATTAACAATAAATATTTGATTTAATATTTCATTTAAACAATTTGTTATAGTTAAAAATTCTGCTCTAGAATTTATTTTTTTTTTCCAAGATTTTTTATTAAATGTTTTTTTAACTTTATAATATTTTATTAATCTTTCAATTTGATGTATAGAACTATCACTTAATAATTCTCTTGTAAAAGGATCTATAAAATCATTTGTACTTTTATTTAAATATTCCACAAATCCTTCTAAAGAATAATATCTAAATTTATTATTATTTTTAATTGATACAAAAGGGTATTTTAATTCAGAATATGTTATTGGACAAATAAATTCATCACTTAATTCTTGACTAAATTTTTTTCTTATAAATGACTGAATAAAAATTATAGATTTATTAGTATTTATTAGTTCAATTAATTGTTTTTTATTAAGTTTAGAGTAGTATTTTATTTTATAAAGTTTAATAATATTTATTAAATTTATTTTTTTAAAAAGAAAATTATATAAAATTAACATTCATTTAAATAATAAAAATTTTAATTTTATAAAAAATTAACTTAAATTTAATTTTTATTCACTATATTTATTAATATATTCTATTACATTTAATTTAAATTTATTATAATCTGTTTTCATTAAATTTGCTATTTCAATTTCTAATGGATCTTCTACATTTGGTTCAGATAATAAACAACATATTGATAGTAATATTTTTGATATACTTAGAATAGGACTCCATTGTTCTTTCAAAATATCTAAACATATTTGTCCTAATCCATTAATATTAGGATGATATATTCTAGTTAAAAATGTAACATTAGGAGGACAATATGGATAATCTTTTGTAAATTCAATTTTTAATTTAAACTTTGCCCCATTATAAATTGTTTCTTTTGCACCATATAAATAAAAGTACCAAATGTTATTTTCAGAGTTTATAAATTCTATATTATCAATTGGTTCTTTTATTAAACTATTTATTTCATAATTAATTCGTTTTAACATTATGAAAGTTAATATTTATTTTTTTTATTTTTTTTTTAAAGAATAAATTAATGTTCGATTAATTGAATTAAATCTATTATATATATCGTTTGTTAATAAAGATGAAGAATTATTTAAAGTTTTGACTTTTTTATTTTTAATATTTGCTTTTGGATATATATTTATAATTTTTAACTTATTTACTATTTTTGTGCGTTTTTAACTAATTTATCATCTATAGTTACAGAAGATAAACCTTTTGGTGGAGAAGATAAAGTAGAAAGACTTGGACGGGTTAAAGCAGAACTTATGTATATTGGCATTAAATTATTAATAATACAATATTTTTTTTTTAATTTTTAATTAAGAATACATCATAAATGGTACTTTATTTATATTAGATTTTCTTGTATCGTAAAATTTATCAAATGCTTCATCAATAATTTCTTTTGTTAAAATATAATTATGTTCTTTGCAAAAATTTATGCGCGAATTTATAATTTTTATACGTGAAATAATATTTTCAATATCACCTGCATTACCACTAAAATATTCTTTATTTATTTTTGATTCGATATATTTATAATCTATACTTTTATCAAATTCATATTCTTCAGTTTTATTTATCTTGTTAATAAAAATTTGTGTAAGTTCTTCTTTTGTAAAATTTTCTATTGTAAATGTCCATGGAAATCTTCTTCTTAAACCTTTATTTTGTGAAAAAAAACATTCATTTAATTCTTCCTTATATCCAGCAATTATACAAATTAACTTATTTGCATTTTCAGTTAAATATTGATTTATACAATCAATTGCTTCTTTTGCATAAGAATCTCTATTATCTACTGATCCTAAAGAATATGCCTCATCAATTAACATTACACCATTTTTACAATATTCTAATGTTTCCATAGTTTTAATTGTTGTTTCACCTAAAAATTGACCTATTAAATTTTCTCTTTTAATTATATTTAATTTATTTTTTTTTAAAATTCCTAGTCCCGAATAAATTTCTGCCATTAAATTTGCTATAGTTGTTTTACCTGTACCAGGTGGTCCTTCAATTACAGTATGTAACATTATATTATCATTATTTCCTTGAACAAAATATATCAATTGATCTAATAATTGGGTTTTTAATTGTGATAAACCAATTAAATTATTTAAATTTTCTAATGGTTCTAATATATCAATTAATTTATATAGTTTTGAGGGTAATTTTCTTTTAATTCTTTTCGGCGGAACTTGTTTATTAATTAAATCATAAGTAAGATTTATTAAACTTTTTAAATCAGTTATTTTATAATCTTCAATATTAAAATAATTTGAACTATCATCACCATCATCATCTTTTTTTTTCCTTTTTTTAGATTCATTATTCATTTTAATTTTATTAGTTTATTTTATTTTTAATAAATTTTTAAGTAATTATTTTAAGTAAATTTAATTATTTAAAATAATTATTTATGTAATATAAATAAAATTATGAAAATAGATTTTATTATATCAAATATTAGTTCTTCTGAAAATATTTCAGTAGATACTTTTAAAAAATTTATAAAGTCATTCGAAAAATATATTAAATCTGAAATAAAAAAATATGAAGATATTACAGGTTTAGAAGATTTTAAAATGAATAAATATGATTATGTAATTTTATATCAACTATATTTTAATACAAGTTCCAGTCCATATAAAATTCATATTTTATTATTATATATGTATTCTTATTATAAATTAGATGGAATATCTTTTAATAAAAATAATTTTCCATTAAAATTGTTTTTTAATTTTATATCTATAAATGGAAATATTCATAAATTAATTCATTCTATGATAAAATAAATAAAATAAATAAAATAAATAAAATAAATAAAATAAATAAAATTAGTTTTTATTTAAAAAAAATTTTAAAATTCATTTTATCTGGATAAATAAATGCATGTTCTAATTCTTTTATATAATTAATATATAAATTTTGATTTAAGTTAACATCTTTTAATAATATAACTTTTTTATCTATTTGTTTATTATTAAATAATAAATTATATCCTTTTGGATAATTTTTAAAATAACATATATAATTTGGTTCTATACTAAATTCTTTGAGAACAGATTTTTTTATAGTTGTTTTAAAAGATGTTAAATTAAATTGATTATTAAATAATTTTTTATCAGTGTTTTTAAAATCTAAATTAAAATTATATTTAGTATTTGTTATCTTTTTATTTATTTTACAATTTGCATTTTGAATTCCTTCAATTGGATCCCATGATATAACATTTGTATAACAATCAAGTATAATAAATGATGGTTTATTATTAATTATATTATTTGCAATTGTAATAATTTCGAGTCTATTTCCACTAAAAAAACCTGTTTTAACTTCAAAAAAATTAAAAAATAATCTATAATCTAATTTATCTTCTTCAAATACTTTACATTTTGTTAATCTATGAGTAGTTGGAATTTTATTTGATAAATCTCTAAAACTTGTAGTTTTTAAAGGAAATGATAACCATAAAGAATCTTTATTTAAATTAAATTGCATAGATTTCATATTTAAATTTTTTCCTATTTGATAATTTTGTAATTTAATACATTTAATACTATTTATTATAGATAAGATACAAAATAATAAATACATTTATATAATGTAAAAGATTTTATTTAAAAAAGATATTTATAAAAAAAATAAAATTAAAAAAAAAAATTATAAATTAATAATGCCAAAACTAAAAGAAAGACAGTTTTACAACGTTGGTACAGGTAAAAGAGAAATGGTACCCTCAGAATATATAGAAGTTGTTAAATTCAAAAATGGAACACATGCATTATTAGGTCTATCTAAAGATAATATAAAAATGTTTAAATTATTTTCTGAATCTAAATTAGAAAACATGGAAAAAAAATATGGTAAAGTAAGACGATATGTACGTTAATAAACTTTTTTTTTTTGTTATTTTACAATTTTTATACTACTTAAAGACAAAAAACCATTAATCTTTAAGTAATTTTATACTTTTAGTATGAACTTAAAACTAAATGATTTTTCAATTGATGTAAATGCTACGGGTATTAAAAAAAAACATATGTATGATAATCAAAGTGATATTAGCAGTGAAACATGTAGCAAATCAAATGATATTTCATACTGTGGAATATGTGATCCTAAATGTAAATATTTAGATTGCATTTGTTCGGAATCTTGGAAAAGTTTTGATGAAACTTTAGAAGAAATTAAAAATGTTTCATCAGAAATTTTATTAGAATCACTTAGAATATCAACAATAACTTTATGTTTTAATTTAAATTCAAATATAAATATTAAAGAGTTATCTAAAAAATATGTCTCAAAAAATAATGGTAAATTTTACAATAGTTTAATTTTTAATTGGCATACAAAGTATCAGTTGAAAAATATAGTTTCAGTTAAAATATTTCCTAATGGTAAAGTACAAATAGCAGGATTATCTAATATTAAATCATGTGCATATATGATTAGAAAAGTTAATAATAAATGTAGTGATTACTATGAAAATAAAAATGAATCAAAAATAACAGATGTCAAAATTGCTATGATAAATAGTGATTTTAAAATATCTAATACTTTAAATTTAACTAATTTTTGTAGTTTATTGTCAAATCATTCTATACAAAGCAATGGAAATTTTTTAAGTATAGTTTATCAACCAATTAAATATCCAGCAATTAATACAAAGTTTATTTGTAATAAGTATCTCGAAGAATATTTTAAACATATTTATAAGTATTCATTAAAAAAAAAATTTAGTAAGAGTGTATCAATATTAATATTTCGCTCTGGTAGTATAATAATAACAGGAGGTAATGATATAATAGATTATTTAGAAGTTTATAAATACATAATAAATTTTATAAATAATTATAATAAAAATTTATTTATATAATATTAAAATTACTAATGATAAATGAAAATGAATTAAGTCAAATATTATTAATTAATAATAATAATAATTTTAAAAATAATAAAACATTTTTTGGAAGTTCGTTAAAAAAATTTATTAACAAAATTTATTATAAATTTGAAATTCCTAAAGAAAGTTTTATTATTTCTCTTTATTATTTGTATAATTTTTATAATTGTATTAAAAATAATAAATTTTTAATTAGTAATTTTTTTGATAATATTAATATACATATTTTTACGTGTATAATTATTAGTTTAAAACAAATATATGACGAAAATTTAAATATTAAGTATATATGTAATTTACTTAATATTAATTTTGATAATTTTACTAAATATGAAATAATTATATTAAAAACATTAAATTGGAATATATCATATTTAAATTATGATTTTGTTTTATTTAAAAATTCCGTGGAGCATTGTATGGATTTATAGAAATGTAAGGATTTTCTAAATTATATATATCATTGTTATAATTATTTGAATCATTAAACATATTTGGTATAAAATTAGCATTTCTATCACCCGGATATAATTTTTGTTGCCACATACCTGCTTTATCTCTAAATCCACAATTTGTTGCATTTAATGAATATGTTCCACCTGGTGTAATACAACTATTACCATCTCTTTTGTGTGATTCAACTGGAGTAAAATTTACATATGAACTATTATTAACTTTTGCTTTTATATTTGCTTCATCATAAAATTGTTCATTAATATCATTAATTGACCCAACAAATTGTTGTGGAATTTCTTTTCTAACAGTAAATAAGTCCTCTGATAACATTGATGGTAGCAATAAGAAACAACCTGGTGTTTCAATAGGAATATCATTTTTACTTAATTCTCTTAATCTTAATCTTCCTTTTTCTTCTGGGAAATTCAAATTATTTCCTCCAAATTTAAAGATACTTAAATGATTTATAAATGCTTCTAATTCTGGATCTCCCTGATTAATTGATGAAAAATTACGTTGCATATTAAAAATCCATTCATATTTACTTCCTTCAGACAATCCCATATAATAATTAAAATTAATATTCATTTCTTTATTTGGTTGATTTATAAATAAATATGGATAATTATGTTCTATTTTTTTCATCATATTTGATCTTGGAAATTTACTTAATGGAGTACCTGGAAACTCTCTTGCATATTTTTCCCAATTCATTTTTTTAATTTCTTGACTATATATTTGCATTAATACAAGTGATTTATTAAATTCAAATAAATCATTTTGTATAAAATGTTTTAATTTTTGTGACATTATTGCACCTAATGTTATTGAATTACTACCTGTAAATACTTCAAATGATGTATCTAATCCATTTAATCTAGGAACATGATTTTTAGGCATTGTCACAAAATTAGTATTAGCGGAACAATATAAATTACTTCCTGACCCATTATAAACACTTCCATCATTTTCAATTTCACCATCCTTTTTATAATAGTTTTCTCCAGGTGAGAAATAATCAATGTTTTCTACAGGAGGATAATTGTTAGTATCATTATAAACATCTTTAGGTTTATTATAACCTTGTGGCACCATATTAAAGTTTTCTGTTAAACATGATTTACCAATTAGTTTCATTGAATCTAAATCAAATATACCAAATTTAAGTTGTTTGTGAAATATTTTAATTTTAGGTTGATTATTCATATCTTTACTATTATTTGGTATTATACAAATTGGATTAATATAATTCCAAGAAGTAATATTATTATTAGCATAATTAATTGGTAAATCTACTCTAAGTTGGTTTATTTGTCTTGAATAAATATCACCATCTTCACGATTTTTAAAATTTCCATGTTCAATTTGTTCTACTTCATATTTTGTTCCCACACGATAAGGACTTGTACCACCTGTTTCATTCTCAACACCATTTGAAAATGCTTCTGCATTTAACATATTAGTGGTTGTTAAATATTCTTTACCATAATTTTGAAAATTATTTCTTACATTATTTGTATTTGATAAAACTAATGTTGGATTTTGTATTTGACCATATAATGGTAAATCTCTTACCGACATATCTTCTTTAATTGCTGCTACACCAGCAGAATTCCAATCTGTAAATATTATTGAACCAGGTTGTTTATATTGCCAAAATTCTTTGTAAACATTAACATTTTCACCTTTGACTTTAATATCATGACCTTTGTAATATCTTGGTAAATTGGCATTTAATGGTCCTAATGCTGCTTTCTCAATTGTATCAAATTCTCTTTGATAAAATGCTTGTCCTAACTGTGATTCTAATATTGATTTATATTGATTTGCTTCTAATTGATCTGTCTCTGAATATCTTGATAGTGTTGGTTTATATTCTTTAAAAGGTAAAAATTGTGTTTCTGAATCCATAACTATTTATAAATAATATATTTTTTTATTTTGTTTTTTTTTACAATTTTAAAATATAATATTTATAATATTTTAAAGTATTAATCTTCATCACTTGAAGCTTCTTCAATTAAAACTTCTTCTTTTAATGTATGTAAATCAATTACCTTTTTATTACCATCATTTTTTATACTACTTTTTTGTTTAGTTGATAAATTTTCAGTTTCTTTTTTGTTTGTTGTACTTACTGGTGTTGGTAAATCATTTGATTCTGATTTTATTGGAAAATTGGTTTGAATTACTGATGTTGGCATTAATTCTCTTTGAACAGGTTGTTCAAGAACTTTATCTGGTATTGTTTCATTGATTTTTTCTTTATTATTATTATTTCTTTCTGGCGACATTTGAGTTGTAAATGTATTAGATTCTCTATTATTTGAATTATGAATTATATAACTTAATTGATTCATTTGAGATATTATAGTATTAAACTTTTTACTATTAATTGTATTTATTTCTGATTGTTCTTTTACATAATTAGTAAACTGTTTTTCCATTTTTGAAATTGAATCACCTTGAGAATTTAATGTTTGAATTTTTTTAAATAATAAATAGCATAATACTAAAGAAATTAATCCAATAATTAATGGAGCATACTGTAATATTATATTATTTGTACTATTTGTACTATTTGTACTATTTACAGTTTTGATAACATCATCAATGACTTTTTCTTTAGGCATTTTTAATTACCTAATTATATTTTTATTAAAATTTATTTAACGTAATATTTATTCAGGATCATTTTCATTTTGATTATCATTTGTATTTCTAATATCAAGACCAATAAAATATGTTCCAGTTATAAAATCGCCAATTTTTGCTGGGTATTTTCTTTTTAAATTTTTCTTAATAATTATATTATTATTTGAGAATGTAGTAGAATAAAAATCAAATGACCATTGTTCTTTTCCTAAGTTATTTTCTCTACAATGTTCATTGAATGACTGTTTAAAAACTTTTTCAGGAATATACAAATCATTATGAAATACGATTTTATCAGATTTTAAAAAGTGCTCTAATATATTTGTTGTTTGATCCATCTCATTTTTATTTTCATGAAAATATTCAGGAAGAATTTTCCAAATACCTTTATCACCATATCTATTTACTGCCCACAAATAACCTGTAATACACATTTTCATAATAGTTGGAATTTCTTTTTCTAATTTTTTATCGAGATTCTGATCAACATCTATTACTTTCTTAGAAAAATTTACTACTGCTGTTCGTCGTGAAACTTGACCTCCCATATTTTTATATTTTATTAATGAATTACCCGCCATTGCCATAGGTACTTTCCAATATTCTGATTCTGCATCTTTATATTTTTGTGCAAATGAATTTTTTCCACCTTCACACATTAACTGCCAATCTGTTTGTTCTAATTTACAATCACCCTGCATTTCTGGAGCAAGAACTAAGAACTTATTAATATGTGGTTTTAATCCATATTGTTTTTCAATATTATTTGGAATAATTCCTACATCATCTTCCTCATACCATTTTTGTAAAATTTTTGTTAAAATTGTACTTTTTCCTGCATTACCTGCACCAAGCAAATACATTAATATTTGCCAATTTTCCATTTCACCAATATCATAGGCACATTTACCCATAAAGATACAAATCCATAATTGTACATCTTCTGTAAATTCTTGATAATCTAATATTCTCTTAAAATTTGGACAATGTTTCATAATATCAAACCATGAATCTTCTTTTATTTCAGGAAAATCATTAAAGTCATAATTAAAATATTTACTTGCAACTGTCTTTGATGATAAATGTTCACTTTTTTCTCCATATGGAATAAATAATGTACTCCAAATTGGATTATCTTCTGTTCCTTTATTAATCTTTGTAAGAAAAACTCCATTTTTATATGAAAAAATATGTCGATCTTTTACAAGTTTTAATAATTCATCATCTGGACAATCTACTAAATATTCAATTGCTTGTTTTAGATTATTGTTACCTGCTGTTAAATTTTTCCATTGATCAAATTTTCCAAAACTTCTTCTACATTTATCATGAATAAATTGTTTAATTTTCATATGTGGTTCCCATGCAAATGTATCATATGTTGTTCCATTGATTCTTGTTTTAATTTTTTTATATAATGAATCATTATATTTAGCATATTCTGCTTCAGATAATTCCTCCAGTAAAAATAATAATAAATTTTGGAAGGATGTATTTTTATCATAGTTTATTGGTACAAACTTAAATAATGCTGACGTATCTTCATTTAAAGTATATGAATAGTGCTGTTTATTTGTTTGAATTAATAAATAATTTGTACGTAATAATCTTTCTGAATAGTAAATTTTTTCAAGTAGTTTTTCCCATCGAAGTCTATAATTATTATTATCATTTTCATCATCATCATTAAAACTAATAAGTTTTTTGAATTTATTTTGGACTCCTAAAATCTCCCAGATAATTTTATTTTTTTCTGTTTCGATAAAATTAATATCAATTTCATCTAAACTTGTAATATTAAAATTATTTGCAATTTTTATAAAACTACTTGTAATATCATTATCAATTTTCCATTTATTTTCCAAATTTTCAAAATATTCTACTATAGAAGATGGGTCTGAATGTTCTAATTGTTCATTGATATGGTTTGCCCATTCTCTATTTTTTTCAAAATCCATATTTAAATAATAATATTTTATTTTTTTAAGTATATATTTTTATTGTAAAAATAAATAAACATAATTTAATATTTATGATAAATTTATTATAATTTATTCTATATATTTAAAGAAATAATTTTATTCATTTTAAAATAATGAAAACTTATCTTCATTTTTCGACCGATGCAGAATTATCTGAAATAAAAACTAAAGATAAATCATTTAAATCTTGTAATTTTAATGAGTTCAATTATATTGAAAAAATAACATATAATTTGCATAATTTTATTATTCTTTTTAATAAAAATCTTAATGATAAAAAAAATATAACATCACTACCATTTTATAAAAAAGAATTAATAGGTGATTTTTTATTACTAACTGTTGATAATGAAAATAATTTAAAATCACTTACTGAAAATAAATTTTTTAAAATTATTAATACATCCATTAAAAATAATTATTCTGACTACTCTTCTGATGACTTTAATCTATCTGATTAAGTTTACACTCTTTTTAATACCTTATTTTCTTTATATTCTCTATTTTCATATACGAATTTAAACAGTTTTTCTGCTTTTTCTTCAGAATTTAACTTTTTAAATTCATCATTATAATTTTCCTGGAAAAATTTTATAATATTTTGTCTAATTGATTCTTTTGATAATGGAATTACATTCTTTGATTCTTTAAATAATAATGCACCCTCTGATAATTTACATTCTGCAATTTCATTTGTTTCCATAAATGAACAAATTGTACTTTCTAATGTTTTTTTAGTTTCTTTTAATTCTTTTAATCTTGTTTGCAATGGTTTAATCTTATCAGTAATTGTTTTAATTTCTGTATCTAATGTGTCAAATCTTCTTACATCACATTTAAAATGATCAATTGTTGAATCTGTCATTTATTTTAAATTTTAAAATAATTTTTTAAGTACTTTAATTGTTTATTAAATTAAAACTACTAAATTTTCTACACATATAATAATTTGAAATACACATAATTAAAAGTAAAAATATTACAACAATTAAATATAATTTAATTGGATTTATTATTTTCGAAACAATATTCATTACCTTACTTTTATTATTTTCATCTAAATTAATGAATGTATCAATTAATGAATTTAACATTTAATAATCATTTTTTTTTTTTACTCATTTTTTAACCTTTTAAATTTTTAATCACTAAAATCATCATAATCATCATCACAAAATTCATTTTCATCTTCTGACAGTTCTTCTACATCAAACTCATTATCTTTTGAATTTTCATTTTTATCTTCATCTTCATCTTCATCTTCATCTTCATCATATTCTTTCTCTTTTTCTTTCTCTTTTTCTTTCTCTTTTTCTTTCTCTTTTTCTTTATAATTCTCTTTATTTTTATATTCTTCTTCTTCTTTTTCTAAACTATCATTAAATATTAAATTATTTTTTATAGATTGAATAGATTTTAATTTTTTTAGTTTTTTTACTTGATTTTTTACTTGATATAATATTTATTTTAGATTTTTGAATTCTTTTTTGTTTTATATCTAAAATATTCCTAATAATTATATCATTTTTAGTCCATTTTAATAAATTTACACCTTTTATAATATTTTCATAAATCTTTTCTTCATTTGATTCGTCTTCCCAATCTAATAAATATGCTTCTTTATTAATATAAATATTATTTACATTTTTAGGTGGTTTTGATAATCTTAATTTTAACTCAAATAATGTTTCTTTCATTGGAATATGCACATCATATCCTATTAATTTTAAATAAAAATTTAATTTTGCAAAATAATTTGTACTTTTTATGTAATAAAATTCAAACATCTTATCTAATTTGGATAAAATATCTTTCCTAGTTATTTTAACATTTATAACTGGTTTTACTAAATCTGTTTTTTTTCCTTTATCTTTTTCTTCTTTTTTTTCTTCTTCTATTAATTTTTCTTCTATCAATGTTTCTTTTTTAAATTCACACGGTTTTTTCTTTGTGTTTGTAATTAGTGTTCTATTACATTTATTTATATGATATGTTTGACAATATTTTTTACCTTCTCTAATAACTATTGATACTTTTTTATAGTAAAAGCATAGTTCATTACAATTACACTTTTCCATAATATAATCTAACACGTATAATCTTTTTTTTTTAAAGTCATAAAAAATTTGTCATATTTATATTTATTTAATTTTTTATTATTATAATTACATTTTTACATTTTTTAAAATCACAATTTAAAAATTACTAAAAGAAAATAAATAATATATATAATAAAATGATTGATATCGATAAGTTTATAAATTGTATTATTAAATTAGGGAAAATTCATAATTTTATAATACAAAATAAAAATTTACATATTGAAAATTTAAGAAAATTTCATAATTTTATTAAACTGAATATTATAATTGATTCATGTAAAAAAACTAATGCAAAAAATTTATTAGATATTGCATGTGGTCGTGGCGGTGATTTACAAAAATGGTTAAATAATAAAATTGATTTAAAATATATATTAGCATTTGATTCTCATAAAGAATCTATTTTTAGTTCTTTAAAAAAAGGAGACGACTTTGATGGAGCAATTGCAAGATTTCAAAATATTAAACAAAGTTATAAAGGAAAAATGCCTTTTATTAACTTTAAAAATTTAAATATTTTAGATGTCAAAATATTAGAAAAATTAAATTCAATTGATTCAAATAAAGAATATGATGTTATTTCTTGTCAGTTTGCATTACATTATTTTAATAAAAATCAATTAATACTAAATAATACGTTAAAAATTATATCACTTAAATTAAAAAAAGGAGGACTATTTATTGGTACATCTACAGATGGAGATTTAATGTATAAAATATTAAATAATGGAAATGTTAATATACCTATGTTAACATTAATTAAAAAGGATTTTAATAATTACCTTTTTTATATTCAGACAGAAAAAAGTAAAACAGTTACAAGACAAAATTATTTTGAATTACAAGGTGTATCTTCTGAATTTTATATATTTAAAGAAAATCTAAAAAATATTGCTTTACAACATAATTTACAACTTGTTGAATATAAATCGTTCTATGAATGGTATCAAATATATAAAAAAACACAAGCATTTCAACAGTTATCAATATATGAGATGCTTATTAGTTTTTTAAATTTTTCTTTTATATTCAAAAAAATATAAATAAATAAAAAAAATTATAAAATTATATTAATAATTACATATGGAATGTATAACAGTATTATTAATTATTTTAACAATTTTAATTATTTGTTCTCTTTTTTCTATCGATCATTTTAAACCAATTAATTCATTAAAAATTAAGTATAATGATAAAAATATTAGAATTCCTAATAAATTAGTAACACCAAAAAAAGAAAAATTATCTTTACAAGAAAAAATTAATTCTGAACTACAAAATAATCCATTATCATGGAATAATCAAATGTACTCAATGTTTGTTTATCCTTATATTGGTGAAAAAAAAATATGTTTAAATAATTCAGATTGTCCATTAACCGCAGAATGTAATTACAATACTAATGTTTTTCATAGAGATAATGGTGTTGGTGTTTGTACAATTCGTATTCCTGATAAAACTGTTTTTGATATTCAATTTTAAACAAATTTTAATTAAATTTTAATTTTTTATAATAATATATATTAGTTTATTGGGTTATTAGGAGGAAAAAAAAAATTGCTAAAAGTATTAAATTAGATGATTATGTTGAGAACATAATTTCAAATTTAAAGAAATTAATTAAATATAACAAAACAATAATTACTTGTGCTTTATTAGGTAGTACATATTATGTATATAAATTATATTTTAATGCCTGATGATACATCTAAATAAAAATTATTTTGAATACATACAAATTTATTATAATTATCATAAAATTTAATTAAATATGATTCATTATCAATATATAATTTGATTAAATTTTGTGCATAAAATTCATAATTATATTTTTTATTTTCTATGGTACAGGTTTTTATATCATCAAATATTATTATCAAATCTTTCCATTTAAAATTTAAATTTATTAAATTATTATTATCATTAGTAAAATTTAAAAACTCTTTATATTTATCATGTAATAGAAAATTTTCAAATAGAAATTTCATTGTATTTTGTTTATAACTACCCCACCCTGTATTACCCACAACATGCATTATTATATTTAGTGTATATATATTATCTTGTAAATTATAAAAATTATTAACATAATGATTTATATCACTTTCGTTTATGTATAGATTATTAATAATAGAATTATATACTATATACGGTTGTTCTAACCCAGTTGGTATAATTTTTAAATTATTTTCTTTTTTATCTTTATCTATATGTTTAATTATTTCACTAAATAAATATCTAATTTCATTACAATTATTAAAAAACATTACACCACTGCAAAATGATTCTACTTTAGGATTATTTTCTTTAAATAATTCTGAACCATGCTCTGCAATTTCTGTTGTCCATACTTCTTTTTTAGCATATAATTTATTTTCTATATTCATATTAAATATTTCATTAATGTCTTTTATAATCAAAACATCAGTATCTAAGTATAAAATTTTACTAAATAAATTAATATTATTAAAACTAAATATATTTAGTCTATATGCGGCCATATCAAATATTTCTTCTATTTCAACACATTCTATAAAATGATTAATGTCAAATAAATTTAAAAGTTCTTCTATTTTATTTTTGAATTCAAAACTACAATAAACTAAATAAGTAATATTTTTATTAATATTCCCAAATAATACTAAACTTTTTAATAGAAGTTCAAATATTTTTAAATAACTTTTATCTCCAAAAACACAAGAGTAAATTAAATTCATTTTTTTTATATTTAATTTGTTTTAACTTTAAGTAATCTAATGTTCCATATGGGGCTCGAACCCATGACTTTCGGCTCATAAGACCGACGCTCTAACCAACTGAGCTAATGGAACATTACATTATTTGATAATTTAATATGAATTATATCTTTAAGTATTTTTATTTAGTTAAAATAATTAATTTAAATTCCACCTCTTAATCTTAAAACAAGGTGAAGTGTACTTTCCTTTTGGCTAAGGATTCCTATGATTTACCATTTCATAGGCGTGGACTATACCTTAAGATTTCATTGTTCTTGGGCAGAACTCAACCCCACGCACGTTTAGTCTCTGAACTACTTACCATAGTATCGTATCCCATGACACCTTAGGTAGCAGATGCGGATTGC
>JGI10211J14876_10000446_pt1 | contig 17836 bp, 13 predicted proteins | sample Etolagsediment_FD_14876 | JGI IMG/M metagenome (IMG submission 14876)
GTTCCTGAATATATCTCTTTAGGACTTACTGGGTCTGGCGGTCAAGGAGGACAACAAGGGAATTCTGGTACATCTGCTTCTAGATATGGGGCTGGTGGAGGTGGAGGTGGAGGCAGTCCTGTTCCAGGATTTGGAAGACCTGGCGGTAATGGGAATCAAGGTTATGTTGTTCTAGTATATTAATATATATATATATATATATATTAGTTCTTCTTAGGAATTATTAGTAACCGTCGAAATCGGGATCATCGTCGTTATAGTCTTCGTAATTATTATGATTATTATGATATTCATCTTCTCCTTCTAGGATAGCTGAGGCATCTTCATCCCATACAGGAAGCTTTTCTAAAAGTCTATTTGCAATTTTTTCCGAACGAAAAGGTAACTTACGAATAGTAGACGCTTCCAATTCTTCTATATTTCCAATAAAAAACAGAGCACGACGTGCTCTAGTCAATGCCGTATAGATTAGATTTTTGTTGATGAATCCTGGATTGCTTTTACCATAAGGTAAGTAAATAATGACATAATTCCATTCTGATCCTTGTCCTTTATGAATCGAGACTGCATAAGAATGATCTAAATGTTTAACCGTTCTTTCTTCTGCTTTTTCTCCTTGTTCAGCTTGTTCTGCTTTTTCTCCTTGCTTTTCTTTCGAATATCCATATTTTTTATTTTTAGGATCGGGTTCTAAAGGAAATTTATATTCTCTGCCTTCTCCAAATTTAACTGTTATAGTATCTGCCTCTGTTCCAATCACTTGTCCTTCCTCTCCATTCATAACATTAATTTCATAATCGTTCTTGGTCATCATTACACGATCTCCTTTGTACCAACTCTTACCTCGGCTATCAAAAGCACTTTCCGAAGTTTCACCACAATATAGAGATTGAAAGGTCTTATTGATGATCTCTAAATCTCTATTATAAGGAGTTATGACTGTAATTTCATATCTATTGATTCCTTGTTCTTTGAAAGCTTTAGTCAAGGCTGTAATTTGATCTATTCCTCCAGGCATCAAGACAAAATTAGAAGTGGGTTCAAACTTCATAGGTAAAAGAGGACGTTTGAACCCTGGTGTAGTGGTAGATCTCGAATCTTGTTCGGATCCATGGAATGCCATTTTTTTGGTGTTTAAAATGATACCGTCCCTTTCACCTGGAACCGCATATACTCGATGGTTAATAAATAAATTATACGTGGGTATAGTCTTGGAATCTATACATTGTGAGAAAAGGGACCCCCATCCAATAGGTGGTAATTGATTCGGATCGCCAACTAAAGTAATATTAAACGGAAAGTCAAAACGTTGAATAAATTCATAAAACAATTCAGCAGTGACCATACTGGCTTCATCCACAATCAAATGTTGAAAGTTTATGGTTTTCTCTTTTTTGATTTTGAGATGGAACGTCATAGGAATAGCCGATTGTAACACCTCCCTTAATCGAGCCACAGCCTTTCCCGTAAATGCACAAATAGCATACTCTATACCACGCTGTTCTAAATTATATACGATTTCCTTAATACTCGTCGTTTTACCCGTCCCTGGAAATCCTGTAATAAGAGAAATCTTGTGATCTAAGGCTCCTTGAATAGCTTTTTTCTGATCTTCAGATAGATTAGCAGAATCTCGAAACTCGGCTTCTATACGAGAATGTAAGGGTGATTTAGGGTTATAGTCTTCAGGTTCTACAAAAGGCGCTCCATCCTGCGCTTTATCCTCAGATAACAATCGACTTAAATAATTGGTTACATATTTTTCTACTTTGTAAGGATATTCCAAATAAGCACATTCGTATTCTTTTACTACACCATATTCCGTTAGTAAACGCTTTCCAATTTTACTCAAATTAGGAAATTCTTTTGCTAGAAACGATACTGGAGTGCATGTCCAGGCACGGAAAATCATATTTTCATACATTTTCCTTACTACTTTTCCACATTCCAAATCTATTGGATCTGGGTTACGTTTAATCCGGTTTAATATTTCCATGCATTTATTCATAGGAATAGGATATAAACGCAAAGGGTTCTTCAAGCACATATCGTAAATCTTGTAATTACTTCCGCAAATCTTGAGACACTCTCGAATGTCTTTATTGGACAAACCGAGAAGCCATAATCTTCTTTTATCAAATTTATGATACCATTGTGTCAATAAAAAAGACATATTATTGTGATTGATAAATCCAGAAAATTCGGTTAAAAGATCGTTGTCATATCCTTTCATCCAAGCTTCTGAAAGTTCAGAAAGGTATACATCCACTTTTCCATCACTAGCTATTCTTTCAATAGTATCGTATAATTCTTCCGCTCTAGATTTACTCCATCCGCGGATGCTTTTACAGAAGAAAGCCACTAGACTTTCTTTATCTGTTCCTACTTGCACGTAAGGCGGTTTAACGATTACAGCTGATTTTCCTTTTTGAACACAAGAAGCATAAATTAAATCTCCTTTGGCAACAGGAGAAAAATACTGACATTGACATAGAATTTCTTTATTTACTGTAGGACGGGTATCCATTACTTTAAATGTATCCTTATCTCGGTTACGGTTGTATCTACTTGATTTAACCCAAGTAATCAAACCTATTACATCAAATTCGGAATTCATGGTCAAAAGTTTAATACTTAAAACTATCGATTGAAAATCATTTTTAGAAAAAAAAAGATAGGATACAATATACAATATACAATATACAATATACAATATACAATATAGAATATACAATATAGAATATAGAATATACAATATAGAATATAGAATATACAATATAGAATATACAATATAGAATATACAATATAGAATATACAATATAGAATATACAATATACAATATACAAATTATATTTTATAAATTATCTAATTTATAAAAATTATTGGTTAAAAAATGTTGTTGTCGTGGTCCTAGAGGTATGAAGGGACAAACAGGAAAAAAGAGAACCGAAATGTATATTTATAAACGTTTATAAATATGGTATTGTGTATAGCTTTAATTTCTGATGTTCACTTAGAGTATAATACGTTGATGGATTTACATATACCCGAAGCCGACATTTTAGTTTGCGCAGGAGATATTGGTTCACCTTTTACTCAAAATTATGTTTTTTTCTTAGAAAAAATGGTCCAGAAATATAAATATGTGATTCTTGTTCCTGGAAACCATGAATACTATCAACATTCACAAGCTCTTAACAGAACTTATCCTCGAACCATATCCGAAGTAGAACAAAGATTACAAAAGCTATGCGCAGAATTGGGGGTGATTTATCTTCAAAAAAGAAGTGTCAAGATTGAAGGGATTCTGTTTATGGGATGCACTTTGTGGGGCGATCCAACTTCTTCAGGAGGAGAAGAGTGGTGGAATGAAAGATACGATGTGAAACATATTGCCGATTTCAAAAATATAGATGATTATTTGATGCTTCATCAAGAACACAAAGATTGGCTTGAGAAGGAATTGTCTAAGACCAATAAAAACAAAACAGTCGTGGTGACTCATCATTTACCTTCTTATGGATTGATTGAAACAAAATTTAAGGGTTCTTCCAAAAATGGTTATTACACATCTCATTCAGATGAATTAGTGGAAAAAGCTGATTTGTGGTTGGCCGGACATACACATTGTTTCATTGATAAAAAAATCAAGGGAACTAGATGCGTCTGCAATCCTGTGGGGTATCCATGGGAAGAATGTCCATATAAACAAGATGTTGTTATTCGCATTTAATAAATACATAGATATATCGGATAATATATCGGATAATATATCTATGTATGATCGATTTCATTATATATCTTCTATAGGAGCTAAATAGTAACGAATATATCCGATGGACTCATCTTATATTTTTTTATACAATATGATAATCAAAATCAAAATTTAACATTAAATGCTAATGTTTAAAATATCGACCCATTATCCCGTTCATCGATTCCAGAGTTTGCATATTTTCATAAAGGCATGTCATAGAAATATCTTTAAAGAACAACCAAATATGACAAATTGAGCATGAGTGGAAAATCATCTGGCGTCCAACCCGTAACCGAATATAAATACACTTTTGACCAAACGAAAGAATGGGCGAAAAGAGAAGATGAATCATTGGACGACGGAATTACATTTCTTTATGTTTTCGGCGCCTTAGCCTTTCTATTCATCTTTGCTGCTCTTCTTATATTTTTCGTTGCTGGTCCTTCTGAACCGATATCTACCGTTCATATTTCAGAATCGGGTTCAGAAACAGATGTTACGACATCAGAAATTCATTCCGAGTTTAATCTTTTAGAAGATACTCAAAAGAAGAAAAATAACGTCAAAGAAGCTAAAAGCTAAAAGCTAAAAGCTAAAAGCTAAAAGCTAACCTGTTAATATTTTTGAATAAAACATATAATGTATTTTATATGTTTATATTATCTTGCGGTTCCTTCAGACTATTATCTATTTAAGATTCTTCCTCTCCAAATTTGAGTGGCGGCTTAATCACAGGAAGATCAGTGAATGTAATGGAAGGAATTTCATCCTCTTCTTCCAATTCTTCCAATTCTTCCAATTCTTCCAATTCTTCCAATTCTTCCAATTCTTCCGATTCTTCCAATTCTTCCAATTCTTCTATTTCTGCGGCTCCTAATTCTTCCAATTCTAACGCTTGTGCTACACTCAAAGCTGGGACTGGTTTTTTGGTAGTAAAAGGTTTCATTCGTAAAGGCGATAAAGGACGTTGTTTGATTTTACTGGGCACCGTAATTTGTTCTACTCGCAATTCTTCTTCTAATGTCTCTTCAGGATCAGGACCAACAATTGTCTTTTCCATTAACTCTTTCAATGCTTCAGAAGGTCCTTCAGTGCTCAAAGTAGTTGGACATTCTACTCCTGTGTCTTCTTGATATTCTGGTATTTCGGTTATTTCGGGTATTTCGGGTATTTCGGGGGATTTTTTCGAAATAACAATTTTCTTTTTCGGTGGTGCAGCTTGAAAAGCATTCCGTTCAGCAACAGGATCAAATTCATCATCATCATCATCATCAATACCAAACGGGTCAACACTTCCCTCGAAAGCAGAAGATAGATCTTCTCCAAAATCTATTGGTTCTTCTCGTGTTCTTTCTTGCACCGTTTTCATGATAGGATTAGATATAACATCAAAGAATCCCGTTCCTATACTAATGGGTCTACCTACTGCGATAGCAGCGGAAACTCCTTCTAGAGATTCTTCTTCATTAAAAACGGCGGCTCTTTCCAAAGTTTGTAAAGATCTTTCAAATGTAGCCAAGGAAAAGTAACCCGTGGTTCCAGCGGACATTCCTGTATAATTCGTCCCCAGAAAAGAACCTTGGGAGAATAGAAAATCGGCTAATAATAAAATATTTCTAGGATTCACGTATCCACCATAGGTTGTAAAGGTATCGTATAATTCTTTAATAAAGAATTGCCGAGCTGCTTCCACTCCCAAAGTTTGGGCCATTGAGTGTATATCATTGCAATAAGTATAATAGGAATCCACTTCTTCCTTTTCCATCAATCCAGTTATACAAGAACCTTTGGTATTCAAGAAGTAGTAATTTTCTAATTCTAAAACTCGAGACGATTCTTCTGTCTCTTTATTATCCTTTTTGAGCTGTTTGGCTTCTCTGACTTTATTTGTTTTGATATTGGAGGGTTTCTCCGTCATAAGAGCAGATTCTGAAGAACCTTCTTCTTCTTCCTCCTGATAACGAATGACTACATATTTATCTTGATGGTGATGATCGGATCTTTGAATATGAACAATACGATATCCCAAAGCCTCCAAAAATTCATAGAGATATTCAGGCTTTACAGCTGATATACTCAAGATATTTTGATCTAAATCGAGTATCCAATATGTATTGTGAAATTCACTTTCTTTAATTCCACCCATCGATTCTTTTTCCCATAATGAAGCCTTTCTCTCATTAGATACAATCTTCCACACGGGAGATTTTATAGGATAAATCTCTTTGATTTGTGGTACTCCTTTTATACGTATGTTTTCAAGATTGGGTAAGATAACATTATCTATAAATACATCAGCGCTAAATTCTTCACGATAGGATACTCCTTCAGAACTACCCTTTTTAATTTCTTTCTTTAACTTCATAATAGGATCTTTGATGTGTTCGGGGTTGGGATAAATATCCAATATTCCAACTGCGGTAGAACTATGAGCAAAATACATGGAAGAAGAAGGAATACCCTCCTTTCCTTGTCCCCTTTTCAAAGCTTCTATTACATCTTTCATAGTAACCTTTCTTTCCAACATCTTGGTCGAATTCATATATAACCGCAAAACCTTGATTTTGGGATTGGGGGGCGGCAATTCAAAGTATTTATGCCACCAATAATTTTCTAAATTACCTGGAGATTCCATCACCCAATCTTCAAATAAATCGGCTACTGTGGTTTCTATGATACTAGCTTCCTTGTCTAAAATCTCATTAAAATTTAAACGTTCCTTGAAAACTATCTTGCAACTAGGCCACTTGCGGTTTTTCATAGCATATATGAGTTCGGAAAGAGCTTGAATGCCTGAACTCATATTCTTTGATGTACCAGCAGAATGAAACATATTTAACGTCATTTGAGAGATTTGTTCTCCCAAAGCATCGGAAGCATTGATACCCACAGCAGAACCAGGATCGATACGAGATTTGATAAATTCCAAACGTATTTGCTGCTTGAATTCTGGAATGGCACTGGGACAAAGAATTAAATCTTTCAATTCCATTTTTACTCTTTCTAACATAGATAGACGTGCTTCCGTAGCATTTTGATGTGCAGCAGAAAGTAATTGAGGGACAGATGATAATATGTCTTCAATTTCTTCATCGGTTAGATGGCGTGGTGCATCTTCGGGGTTTGTCTGTGAGTTACCCGTAATATTTACCCATTCCACATTTTCGAATAGATCAAAGAATCCAGCTGTAAAATCATTGGCTAAAAGTTTTTGCAATCGAATATCTGTTCTCATAAGAGGTAGAAGAAGGCTTAGAATATGAAGAGGTTCTCTTATGTCTTTTTCAGCAATACCAGCAGCCTCGAGTATTTCCAATACCCTATTTACAAATAGATCTTGTTCTCTATGAGAAAGCGTTTGAACTTCAGATATTTCATGTTCGAAATCTTGCCCAAAAATATCTTTCAGAAGATCCAAAAGTAAATCTTTGGCTTCCACTCCATACCCGTGTGTCGCGGCTACTCGATAAAGATCTTCAATGGATACCTTATCCAACGATTCTTGAACAAAATTATAAAAATCCTCTCGTCGTGAAGTGATAGAAGAAGCGCACCAAATTTGTCTTGAACCGTCGGGAAATCTACGGCAAATTCGAGTAGGTATAACCCGTTCTCTCAATTCCTTTTCTGCAATAGCAATAGCCTCGGTGAGATCACCCACATCGGTTTCAGATCTGGCACCCATAGAAAGTTCCGTAGCTCGATGTCCAACCAATCTCGCTTTTTCAAATTTGGTGAGATAAGGAAAGCTAATATCATCGTTTTCTTCTACAGAGAGTATCTGTAGGTCCTCCAAGAATTCCGATGGAAGCAACTCCTTAAGAAAGTCGAGAGATACAGGCGCAGATTCAAAAGACTCCTCCTCGGGTAAGGGAAAATCAAAACTACCTATTTTTTCTAGAATAAAACGGTAGAGTATTCCTTTAGTATACATGGATGTATTGGTTGTTGATAATATAGCTTTGGGTAAAGGGTATTCTCGGATAAACGAGAAAATATTGTCTGTAGTGACAACTTCGCCGGTCAATTCTTTTCGTGTTTCCATAACATAATTATTGGCTAAATTTAATATTTTGAAAACAGGATAAACAAGTTCAGCCTGTTCAAAATCCATGGTGAAAAACAATGTGAATATAGCCACTTGTAAATCAGCTATAGCATCATTCATAACTTCTTCATAAAATTGCAACGTATCAATCTTTTTACGAACTCGATCCAACCCCGAATTGATCTCGGATGGATTTTCAGATTGCCAAAGATAGGGAAGTGAAGAAAAATCAAACATGACCTCATTTGTTTGTTCTGTAGTCATGTTGACTCTGTCTGGTAATTCTTTTTCTGGTGGAGGAGAAACACCTTCTCGCTCGGCTTGGATGAGACGTTCTTCTTGTTCCTGGGACCGCTTTTCGAAAAATTGGTTTTCCGCCTTGGTTAATACAAATTCTATGGCATCGTTGATTAAATTAACAGAAGGCGATTGACGGACAATAGAAAATTTCTCTATTTCCATAATTTTAAATAGACCTTGATGTTTTGTTGTTGAAAAGTTATAGTGACTTTATTTTTTTTCATTTTTTTTATATAATATAGATATTTGTATTACCGCAGAGTAGTAAACATATATAATATATATATGTTTTTATCGCACAAATGAAACTAAACTGTTTCATTCAATCCTTCCAAGTGTTCCGGCAATTAGGACAAAAGTAAATATTGGTCATTCCTTCATCTCCACTCCTTGTTTGAACTGATGACATCAACATTTTATCGAAACCACAACGATAACAAATGGCCTCGATACTCTTGGCTCCTGGTGGATCTCGTGAAAGAATTTCTCGTTCTCTCTTCATATTCAACCGTGCATCTTTCATAAGAGGAGAATTCAAAACAAGACTTGATACGTCTTTTGGTTGATTTGATACTTGTATCAAATAGTCCATGGCCTCTTCTTGTTCCATTTTTTCAAATATAGAAAGAATTTCTACTACGGTATCTTGATCTCTTATATCGAATACGGGAGAACCGTCTGGATATTGTAAATCCAATATAGCTTGGATTTCCTCTGTTGTAACCTCACGCTTGATTATATTCTTGAAAAAGTCGCGTAGATGATCCATTTTTAAAAAACTGAATTTAAACAAATTGTTATTTTAAAGTAACTTGAATCCTCTTATAACAGCTAATATTTTTCATTTTTTTACATCGCCAAACAAAACGATGGAAACGGTCACGATCAACCCCAAACCCAAACCCAAACCTAAACAACCTACCCAAAAAACTACGGAAGTTCCAGAAACTTCAGAAAGTTCAGAAAGTTCAGAAACTTCAGAAACTTCAGAAACTTCAGAAAGTTCAAGACGTATTTCAGGAGAAAGACTTCCAGAATTGCCGGGTTTACCTTTTCTATCTCTTGAGGAGTCCGATTTCTTCCCTCCACCGAATGTTTTCGGAGAATGGAAGGGTTTATCGCATGCTATGGAAACGGCTGTAGAACCAGAAATATTACCCATCGATAAAGTTACTCTTCCTACTATTTCTTCTCGACTTTCTCCCATTTCTGAAGTTAAAAGGGTCATAAGTCCATCTCCAGGTCAACTTCGACAAGAAAAAATGTTAGAAATATTAGATAAGATTGAAATAGAAAAAATAGAAGAGAGTATTTCCTTTCCAAAAGGTGGATATCCTTTGCCTATGTTAAAAGGATTTGCAAAAGAACTCGGTATTTCAACGGCAGATTTACGGAAAGCTGGTGTAGCTAAGAGAATATTGGAAAAAATCAAACTTAAGGTGGAATTTGAAGATTGAAGGAAGTGAAAAAACACGATGTTTCCAATCATAGCAGAATTTCTCAAATAATTGAGAATAAAATCGTCATTGTTATAGATTAACAATGACGCACCACATTACAAATTTACCAGTTATTTTTCCTCCTAGAAGACATACCAAAAATATAAATCGAGTTACAAATACTATGTTGAAATGGGATGGTAGTTTTTTAGGAGAATATCCATCTTCTATATTTGGTCTGAAATTATCCGTAGAAAAAGGATTGTCTTGTAGATTCATCGATACTGGACATTTTCGTGTAAAAGGCAATTTTAAATGTCCTCGAGATACATCCTTTCCTTGTATTTTAGACGAATTAAAATCATGCTTTGGGTTGCCTAAGTTGGGTACTCATAGAATTAAAATAGGAGGAAGAACTTACGTTTTATACCGTTCTAAACTTTCAGATATGCGATTGGATAAACTACCTAGATCTCAATTAAAAGAAATAGAAAAAGAACAAATGCAGCGTTTAATCGCTTTTCGTTTCCTATTATCCATCCCTCAACCTTTGAACAGTTCTTTTATTTACAGAAAATCTTCTCATAGAGTTTTTAGTTTTCATGAACCCAAAAGTCTTTTGGGTGTAGAAACAGTCGACCCCACAGAATCGTTCATTAAAAGTTGGTTTGAAGAGAAAGATTTTCTACAAACTGTCTTTTCTTTTCTTCCAAATGCAAACAAAGAAAGCTTATCCAATTTGTTATATTCCCTTCAATCAAGTATAGAAAAGACAATTCAACGTGTAGATATGGACTATATATGGTTATCATCGTATATTGTTGAAAAAATAGCCAAATTGGCCGAAGAGATAAAGAACCCATCAGAATAGCCGGGAATATTTTATATGGAGAAGAAGGGAAGAAAGGGAAACAAGATTTTCCACTGCAGAATATATTTAAATTTCTGAAACTCTCAGTTCTAGATAACCTAAAAGTGGATTGTATTGATTTTTTTATATAGGATAAAGATGAAATTTGTTGTGGATGAAACATATAAAATCATTAAAACAAGATGAAAATATGCTATTGAAAGGGAATGGGGTTAGGGAAAAAAATACACGATGTACATTTCGTTCGGTAATAAAACATCTTAATTGGGCTAATTATCGTCCACAAAGAGCTGGAATAATTCCATATATCATTCGTGAAGATGAAATACTGTTTGCGTTTGGATTGGATTCCAAGTTTCGTGAACTCACAGATTTTGGTGGAGGTATATCTTACAAAAAGGACAAGACAGCTGTGGTAGGAGCATTACGAGAATTAAAAGAGGAATCACTTGGTATCTTTGGAGATTTAAAACCAAAGGATTTAGAAAACTCTTTTGTTGTATACAATCTTGGGATGATGATAGTATTCTACTTAATCGAGGCAGATCCTAGAGGAAAAAACAATCTTTTCCATGAAAGATTGAAAGCAGAAAAAAATCCAGAAGTTTGTGATGTGGTTTGGTTAGACGAAGAAGAATTAAGGCGAAGTTTAGACCCTAAAAGTCGTATAATTTATCTCAGAGTCCGACGTTTGTTAGCAGAAGCTGGTAATTTTTACGACTATTTACGAAACCCTCCGTAATTTATACATACTACATTATGTATAAATTGAATCTTTTTTTTGTTTCTCGAGAATAAGACCTATAAGACCTATAAGACCTATAAGACCTATAAGACCTATAAGACCTATAAGACCTATAAGACCTATAAGACCTATAAGACTATCGCAAAATTATTTCGCACTTATTTATTTACAAATAAATAAGAGTTTTTTATATTCTAGACCAGAATAGTCCAGTATGTTTTTGTTCAAATAAAAATGTAATTGTAATTGTAATTGTAATTGTAATTGTAATTGTATCTTGTTACTTTTACTTTTACTTTTACTTTTACTTTCCCCTTCCCCCTTCCCCCTTCCCCTTCACCTCGCGAAGAGGTTTTCCTCTTACGTGAAGCCCTGGCTTTTGATTCCGGTCCCGGTCCCGGATCCCTTTACACTTTGAGATGATTTTTTTCTCATCCCCTTCTCTTTTCAGCAATATAATTTCGAACCAATTCAACTTTCCCAATCATTTCATCTTGTCCTTTGGGAATAGTAATATCCCCAATATTCCAAGCTACACCCTCTCTGTCTTCTCCCTTCAAGACAATTGTCTTGTATTCATTGGTATGCAACTTTTTAGGTTTATCGAAGAAAACACGTTTGTATCCATCTTCGCGTAGTTTTATTTCCAATTCTGATTTATAAGGAAGTAAAGCTTCATGCGCAAAATCCTTCAGATCTTTCATCAATCCAGCACTTTCCGAGGTGACTCCATAACTTCGTAGAGTTTCCAGGGCGTTAGAGTAAGCCGCGTCACTAGCTTGTTTCTTATCATTGGCAGTAGCTGTACCCAGTATTGGACTTCTTAACCGTATATTAAACCCTTCACCAGGTTTGCTCGAAGCCAAGAAATCTTCTATCTCTTGGGTGGCTTTCACTGTAAATGTAATCCGACTCCCATCTCCTTCCGTCACAATTTCATCAGGGGGTTCTAGACCAAATCGTTTGAAAATCTGTTGCACATCGGTTTTAACATGACCTCCTCGTTCTTTGGGCAATTCAAACTTGAAATCTTTGAAGAAGACTACCATAAAGTTGAAGACATTGACAATACCCAATCCATCCTCGATTTCGTCCGATACTTGGTCCAATGCTCCTATGAAAGATTCAAAAAGATCTCCTAATACCTTATAGGTAGCCATTCGTCTTCCTACCACACGTACATATCTATCCAATCCCATCTTTTTACCGTATACAGGTTGATTTTTCTTGGTCATGTAATTATTGTCCAAAGTCGTTAGATTTCCTTGATCTAAATCAGGATCAAGACGAAGAAGATACTTATTAAAAGCATATTTCAAGGCTCGATCTCCCATAAATTCCAATACTTCATAATTATGATCACGTCTCGGATCAAACGAAGGATGGGTAAAAGCGTTCTCCCATACCCGCATAGCTTTCGAGTCTGTATATTTCCTTCTTTCTCGTGAATCGGGAATTATGGTTTCCAGCGTTCTATCAATAAAATCCTTTAAATCTCTCCGCCAGCGATTCCGAACACTCTCGAAATCACGAGGATTGTCGAGAATAAGTTCGCTTTCAACAAGTAATCTTTCAGGACCAAGTTCCATTTTTTTTATGGACGATATTTAAGTAGTCAAAATTTAGACAATTTTTTCAGTTTTTAAAATACGATTTATTGATAGAATAAAAAAATTCTTGACCTATTTCACCAATAGTAACCATTATTCATCAATACCTCTGCAGGTCTCTTTTTTGGATCCCATCTTCCCAACATNGTTGTATAATATTGTCTCTTCTTAAGGAAATATCTCCACATCTTATATTTCTTTATCTTCTAATAAAATAATCAATTATATTTATATATATATATATGACATCTGTTACTAAATATTTTACCATAACCAGGGACGAGTTTTGGATGAGATGATATTTCTATCTCATTTTATCTCATTCTATAATATATATATATATGTATGTATTATAATTGTTGATATTTCGGACATATTCAAGTTATTTCTTAATTTGATAAGAATCATTTCAGTCTAGGGCAAGTACTACTTCCTCTTGTCGTATAAATTGACTCCTATCCAATAACTACTAATCTCGATAAATTTGTTTATTCCGCCATAAATTTAAATAATATGTTTTCTTTCTGTGATCTCTATAATCAACAAAATATCCTGGATATTTGGTATCTGCATATTCCTTACCTTTATATATCAACGCGCATGTAGGTTCGCAGATATCAGTGCCGAAATAACAACGTCTACTCTTGACCCTGGGAACTCTCATAATCAATAAAACATTTGAATTCGGACCTGCCATAATAGGTGTTCCGGGTTGCCGATTCAAATAAAGATTTATAGCATCTCCCAACACATATGGACCGGTTGGATGTAACGCAGATGATCCGTATTCTCTTCGTTCTATACGATGTACACATATGTTGATGGCTATCGCTAGAATAGGATGTTTGGGGACACTAGCAATAAATGCATTATATACACTTCCTAAATGAGAATCATCTACACAACTAATAAATGGATATTCTTTTCCTGTTTTGGGCCATACTATATCTTCAAAAGATTTTAAGCAATAGATATTTGCATCCAAATATAATCCGCCATACGTATATAACATACAATATCGGAATAAATCGGCTTTATAAGCTCCCGGGATCAAAGTATTATAAGCTTTCACAATACGTGAAGGAAAATTTTCCTCCATAAATCTATTACAAGCTTCATCGTCATGAAAATGATATTCACAATTAGGATGCAATTTTTCTGTTCTTTTGAGTGTTTGTTGTATACCCTTGGGTAGATCCTCAAATTTTTTCTGTGTTTGATGGAGTTTTTTGGGTATGGATAGTGAAGGTATTTCTGTTTCGACGACAATAGGTCCTTCAAGATCTTCTTTGGGAACAATTCTGTTTTTTGATGACAAAGTAAATACAATCATAGTCAAAATTAATAAAAACACTAACGTCAAAAGAACAATGTAAAGGTATTTCATTTAATAAAGAATGAAAAAACCCAATCGCCAATTTTTGAATTTCTACAAAAAAATATCCTTCCTTCCAAGGATAAGCAAACTATAACCAAAATCACCGATAAAATGCTTTTTTTCCTTTTATCTCTCTACCCATTATACAAGACGATCGATTGTGTCCGCGGATGGAATAAAGTAAAGAAAGAACATTTCCAACATTGGCTTACCTTTTGGCTCTTATATGTATTAAGTGGATACCTTCACAACTTTGTGGCTGCAATGTGGGTATTAAACTATTTTCTACTTATATATCAATGGTTTTGTGTTATTTTTCTCGTCTATTGTTACATTCCCCAGGGATCAACACAAGTGAGACGATATATTCTTTTGCCTTTGTTTCGAGATTTAAAAGTTTTTATTGGACATATTTATCCTTATATCTACCCTCTTTTTAATATAAACCAATTACAAACGTTGATCATTAATCGTTTTTTATATATCAAGTAGATTGAAATGACTTCTCTTTCTAGAAATTCAACTAAGAATAAATAAATATATAATATATAATAAATATAATAAATATTTATTATATTTATTATATGTAACGTATTTTTATTGACCTGTCTACTTCTCTCTCAATCTCTCTCAATCTCTCTAAATCTCTCTAAATCTCTCTAAATCTTGCTCCAAGTTCCTTCTTCATCATTGTAACTCCAACCTTCAGCCTCCAAGTTCCGATGCGCTTTGCCATCTTTGACAATCTGTCTGCTTTTGTACTTGGCGTGGGGAATCTTTTCGCTCACTTGTCTAGTTTTCTTGAGAGGTTTTTTGACTTCCTCTTCCTCGACTTCCTCTGTCTCTTCCTCTGTCTCCTCTGTCTCTTCCTCTGTCTCCTCTGCCTCTTCCTCTGTCTCCTCTGTCTCTTCCTCTACCTCGACTTCCTCTGTATCCTCTGCCTCCTCTGCCTCCTCTGCCTCCTCTGTCTCTTCCTCTGCCTCCTCTGCCTCTTCCTCTGTCTCTTCCTCTGTCTCTTCCTCTACCTCGACTTCCTCTGTATCCTCTGTATCCTCTGTATCCTCTGCCTCCTCTGCCTCCTCTGCCTCCTCTGTCTCTTCCTCTGTATCCTCTGCCTCCTCTGCCTCTTCCTTGGGGTAGATCCATTGTTCTGTCTTTTCATTGTAGAAATAACCTTGATCTAAAAGTGTCTGATAAGCTTTGCCGCCCATATTGATTTTTCCCTTACGAATAGGATTGTCTATCCTCTTTCGTTTTGCCGGAATTTTATTGTAGGACTTCAAACCCTCCTCTGTCATTTCCCCAGATTCAAAAAGCAAACCATTCTTAACCAAGGTATTGAACAGCCGCCCGTCCACACCGATTTTACTGCCGGTCAAAGGGTTGATAACTTTCAACCCAGAAGACTTGGACACAACTTTCTTCCCTTTACCTTTGAGTCCACCTTTTCGCTTTGAGAGACTGTAATTGTATACAGGAACGTTTATAACCTCTTTGCTGTAAGTTTCCTTGGCGATTTCTTCATAAAAATCATCAAGGATTTTACTTGTTTCGTCCGGTTTTTCTCTTAATTTTGTCTTAACACTAGAATAGAGAACCCACAGAAAATCCTTGATAATTTCTTCCTTATCTTCTTCATCCAATTCGATTATTTTCTTTTCTTCATTTCCTCCCATTTCCGCGTTCATAAGGTCCGCCTGGAGCTTGACAGCATGAAGAGCAGCCACTTGCTCACAAAAAGGTTCGTACAATTGAGCTTCTTCAAAGGTATCCGGTAAAAGGGTCTTAATTACGGAAAGCAAAAACGACATTTTTCCAAAACGTAAACTTAAAATGCAACTTGTTTTGATGTATTTGTTTGAAAAAAAATCATTTTACAACCCTTTATATTTGTCTAAATTTCAAATCGAATGGCAAAGATCAAACATTTTCGTAAATGATTTTTATAATTGGAAATTTTGTAATTCAAATGAGATTATTGAGCGATCTTAACTCCGAAGATAAGAAAAAGATACGGGAAACCCCTTGGGATATTGTAGTTCATCACGGTGAATGTCCTGATGGTGTAACAGCCGCTTGGATTGTCTTGCGAAAATGGGATTGGAAACCAAAATATTATGGATCTGAACCTGGGGTTGTACCTTATCAAGTTTGGGAAGATATGAAAGATATAAATGAAAAGACCAGATTGAATATTCTGGTGGTAGATTTAAGTTTTCCTCTAGAAGTATGTGATGAAATTTCTTGTCGGTGCAATGAATTCTTGATTATCGATCATCATCAAACAGCGGCTCGTAATCTATCCGATCGCGATTACTTTATTTACGGAGGTCCTAAAAATACACTTTCTGGAGCCGGAATGGTGAAAGATATCTACGGATTGGTAGGTGAAGAATTCCGATTTGTGGATTATGTGAGCGACCGAGATACTTGGCAAAATCTTCTCCCCGATACGAAAGCCATTAATTTAGCCATGTCCGTTGAAGGTGTTTTCGGATCCCCTAAGATCTTGAATCTGTTCTATAAAACTACTGTTCTTCATGACCCCGAGAGCTGTATGAAGAAGTTGGTTAAAAAGGGGAATTTCTACCTTGAATATCAGGAAAGATTAATATATGATTTAATGTATACTATGAAAGTAGTCAACTTCCATTATACATTGGAATCTGAAGATGGGAAGAACAAAACCTATATTTTTCCTATTGCTATCTTGAATTCTAATTTGATTCAATCGGATGCAGCCAATTATATCCTTAGACATCAATCCGACATTAGAAAGATGAGAGAAGACCATTTTCCGGAATTTAAATTTGCCGTTGTTTATGCATTTGGAGATCCGACCATAGATGACAATTGTGGATTCCGAATCCGTTGCGAAAATCTATATACTATTCGGCAAGAAGGAGGTGAAGAAAAGACTATAGGAGCTGATGATATTGCAGTTCTATTCGGTGGCGGTGGACATGCTAAAGCTGCTGGATTCTATTGTTCAGCTCATACATTTTTTGAAAAAACCACGGAATTGTCAGAGGCTCATTCCCATCCCAAAGATCTACATATTATGTCTTGTGCAAAACCAAAAGTTTCTCCCCGGTGGCATTCAACGAGTAAATATCAGATCTTTGCGTTGTTTGTTAATATTTTGATTTTAGTGTGTTGTTGGTGGCTTTGCGGTGTTTGGAGTTCAGAATTCGGAGATGTAGAGGATTGGAGGTTGGAAGGTTGGGGTTTAGCTCTTAGCTCTTAGCTCTTAGCTCTTAAATTCTCAGATTCTCAGATTCTCTTCAAGTAGCTTTTTAGCTTTTTATGATTTATAAATCATAAAAAGGGTGCGAAAATCCCAAAAATGGATATTTCCTTCCCCGATTGCCACTTAAGAACAATTTGAGTTTTGTATTTGAATATTCTGTATTTTTGAAAGTTTTCTTAGAAGAGGGATTAACAGGATTAACAGGATTAACAGGAATTAACAGGATAACAGGATTAACAGGAATTAACAGGATAACTTTGATAATATTTTTTCGTAAGTATATAAGCTAATAAACCAATGGGATATAAAGATAATTTTGCGAGTTCTAATAACAAAAAGAGTGGGAGTAAAACACACCAAAACAGTTGCAAAATAACAAGCACAATGATAGCTGCCTTTTTTTCAAAACTATCGGATGTATTCCATTCTACCAATGTA
>JGI10211J14876_10000447_pt1 | contig 17825 bp, 17 predicted proteins | sample Etolagsediment_FD_14876 | JGI IMG/M metagenome (IMG submission 14876)
ATACCAGCAATCCTCTAATTCTACACCCACTGGGTCGTTGCTGGTAAACTCATTGTCTTCCACAGTTACATAATCGCTCCAATCCACATAAAGCCCAAATACATTGTTGTCAAAAAGATTGTTTTCAAACTGTGCATTGTCACACCAGTAAAGGTCCGCTCCAGCCAGGTTGTTCTGGAAATAGTTGCCATCAAAGGTTGCATTCTCGGTCAGGTTCATGTAAAGCCCGTCATTGCCATTATCAGAAATATTGTTTCCTGTAAATACAATTCCATGAGAGAGGGTAACGTTTATTCCATTTGTAGTGCTGTCTGTGATATTGTTGTCAATGAACGAAACATCGGCATTGGATGCGAACTGGGAAATTCCCAGGTGCACTCCAAGCATATTGTCATAAAGGTTATTGTCCTGGATTGTAACGTCGTCCAGATCCTCCAGTACCATGCCAACAACATGGTCATGAATTTCATTGTCGCTTATTGTGCTTGGATCGGCATTTACCAGAACTAAGCCATATTCCTGTGTCGCTCCCCCGCTATCATAAATCTCATTCCCACTTACCCTACCATCTGTTAGATTGGATACGTATATTCCTATATCTACGTTATCATATACCTCATTGTCTAGAACATTCACATTCTCAGCAATAACCCCCTGCGTAAATTCTGAAATGAACAGTCCAATATCGGCATTATTATCAATCGTATTTCCACTGAAGGTGGTGTCCCTCACATCATATGCCATGATTCCGCTTCCGCCAGCATTAGAGATATTGTTGTCCATTATTTCTGTGTCGGCCATATACCAGATTATCATTCCTTCTATGCCCACATTGGAAATTGTATTATTGTAAATGTGTGCTTCAGAACCTATTGAACTGAATCCGAATAACATCATGGCTGCATTAAAAGCACTGCAACCCCCATGAATATTATTATTTTCAAAAAGGAAGTTGTCGTAATCTTCTACACTAAAAGCACTCTCAATCTGGTCTTCCACCTCATTCCCTTTGATTTCACTGTTTGAGAGGTTGTACGCTAGAATTCCATATGTATTGTTGTAGAAATAATTGTTTTCAAGCAAAACATTGCTTACTCCAACTCCTGCCCCGTTTTCACCAAGCTGGATTCCCATCTCCACCTTCATACATTGGCACAAAAAGCACGGGGCAGATTTCTTCCCTGAGCATTCCTTCTTTTGTTTTAGTGATTTTGAAGAGGGATTGGAGATGGGTGCCGCGCAGTGGAATTATCAGGGTTCCGCCTTCCTTGAGTTGGGAGAGGAGAACCGGGTGAGGCTCGCTGGCTGCAGCGCCCACAATTATAATGTCGTATGGGGCAGCTCCCGAATACCCATCCAGCCCATCTTCCAAAAGCAATTCTACGTTTTTCAGGGTCCCGACGGATTTTTTTGCATTTGTATGTATTTCGGGGTATATCTCCAGGGAATAAACCCTGCCCTTTTTTCCAACTAAGCAGGAGAGGAGGGCAGTCTGCCAGCCTGAACCGGTCCCAATTTCCAGTACACTCATGCCTTCTTCAATCCCTGCAGCCATGAGCATTATCCCCACCATGCTGGGAGCGGAGGTAGTCTGACCATTGGAAATTGGGGTCGGGATATCCGCATATGCATTTTTCTGCCCGGAAAGCGGAAGAAAACCCCTGCGGGGAAAATGGAGCATACATTCTGCCAGTTTTGCATCTATTATGCCTAAACCCAGAAGGTATTCCACCATTTCCTTATTGGTTTCCATTGCAAATTAACTATCCTTCCGCAAATAATTTATTGGAGGGTGTTGAGGCCAAATTGTTCAGTTGCCAAGCGGAGGCATCTCAACACTTGGAAAATCCGGAGATTCCGGTACAAGGTACCAATTCTGGGGGTGCCTGAAATCCTTTTGCTCTGAAACTGAAGCACAGTCTTTTCCTGCATATACTTCTTTGCGAATTCCTTGGGAATTATCGCTTGGGCATTCGTAAGTATACCATGTGCCCCTGCACTCTCCAGGAATGCAGTTGCTCCCGTTTACGGTTTCCCGCACATACGTGTGAATCCAGTGCTCATCGTATTTGGCACATCCTTCAGTAGAATAATCATAAGGTTCGGCCACTTCAAGGTGATAAGCAGCAACCACCCATCCATCTCCGGAATCAATTCCTAGGGGAATTCCTTTTTCAATAGGGCTCCTGTTGGAAGCGGAAAAGGGCATATAGTCCCCAGGGCAGGTAATTCGCAATTCCTCTTTATAGAGCACTCCATCTTCTGCAGAGTAGAGAAATAACTTTTTGCGCACTGCATCCAATTCTGCAATTGCAGGGCGCGCTCCGCATACATAATCTACGCGCACACTGATATTGAAAATTGCGTCCAGAACGGCTTCATAATGGGAAACAGGACCGGAAATCGAGCCCGCGATATATGTGTCCTGGGTTGAAGGGTTGTCCCAGACAAAACTTACTATCTCAGGAGTCTCCTCATTTGGGCAGCTCAGGCCCTTAACTGCATAATAGTGGGTTGCATAGCCGGATTCATCGGGCTCAGCTGCAACATAGCGCTCCAATTCTCCTGTAAATGGAGAGAACTCCTCATCATAGTAATAGGGGACTATTGTTGGGCCATTTCTTGATTCCCCATTTGAGATACATCCAAGAAGCAGGGCAAGCACGATAAGGAAGCCTGCAAAAATCAATAGTGCACGCATTTTTAGCCCTCCAGGTCCCAATCTCCTTCAGATCCCTTTTTGCCCTTTTTCTTTTCTGCTTCTTTTTTCTTAGGAGAGCCTACTTTTTCCGAAGGCTTTGTAGATGCTTTCTTGCTGCCTGGAACTTTTACTTTTTTGGGAAGTGAAGGCATCTTCTCCGGCATCCTGCTAAGGACAGGTGCGGGAATTATGCGCTCTTTGTGTGCAAAGAATACATCTTTTAGCCCGACTGCAATTCTCAAAATCCACTCCAGAATAATTATGTAAATGAAATAATCTATTGCGGTGGGCAATACCTGGGTAATCTGAAAGAACTTCTGCTCAAATACTGCGGCATCCAGGACTGAGGGATTGCCGATAAAGAATGCAAGCAATCCAAGGGGAAGCATCTTTGCAAGGTCCTCGGAAATCCCTTCATCCCAATAAGCGGTCATCCTTGTTGCGGCAACTACTGCAATTGCAACATACATGACATCTGCCGCACTCTGGCTTCCCAAAAATATTAGGAAAAGTGAGAGGAACATAAACCATACAAATGTGATAATCGGAAATGCAAGCGTGTACTTTAGAATAAGGGCGATTCCATGGAGCACCTGGCTTGTGGTATCCTCACCAGGTTCGTGCTCAAGCACAAAGAATTTTTCCCGTGAAAATGTTTTGTAGAAAGTTCCCAGAATAATTCCATAAACGGCAATGCCCAATGCCATGATAAAAAAGTTGGTCAGGTCCTGGCCCATCACGCTTACTACAGATGAATAAATTCCTACAATAAAACTGACAAGAGGCTCTTCAAATCCAATTAGGCTCATGTAAGCATTAAGAGCGAAAAATATTTATGTGTAATCCGCCACTCCGAAAAAGGCAGGCGAACGTTTTTATTTTTTGCAGATGAAGGGGTACTTTGCAAAGGTGACCAATATGCATGGATTCGGAGGATTAAACAACTGCTCATTATGCGGTATTGAAGTTGAGGAACGTGGCGAGAGAATGAGGAGCATTGATGATGTTACATATATCTTTTGCAGCAAATGTGCAGCAACCAGGAAAGAAGAAATTAGAAAAATGCTTAAGCTGAGTGACTAATGCGGGATTCTATTTCGTCATATAGCTCATCCGATTCTTCTGCAATTTCGCTTAGAATTTGCTGGGCGCTCTTTTCCTTTTCTTCCTTTTTTTCATTATTTTTGCGGAATACATATGTTCCAAAAAGCCCTACTGCCTCCATCTGCATTTGAGAGATTTCATCTTCGCTGTGGGATTTCATGTGCCTTTTTACATATTCAAAAAGGAGTTTGGTGAATTTCTTCGAGAGGGGTTTTTTCTTTATTGGGTCTGCTTCCAGAAAAGTGGCCAGCATTGCAGCTTTTAGCTGTTTGCGGGTTGGAGAGGGCATGGGTGGATTAATATGGGAAAGTTTAAATGTGTGCGAGTTAAGCGAGCTAGCCGGCCGCAGCCAAATAAATTTTGAAAACAAAATTTGCAGGTTATTCAACCGTCCTGGCGCGCAGTTCCATGTAGATAATTAATGCTGCCAGGGGAATGGCAAGGCCGACGGAGAAGAATAAGTTGGATGTTTGGAGCATTACTCCAATTATCAAGATAAAACCTATTGCATAAAGGTAAAATCGCTTGCTCCCTTTTTGCGCATGCTTTATTGGGGCATCCAGGGCATCAAGGTCAAACTCCATTTTGTAGCGCTCGCTTTCCGGAATCGAGAATAACTGCCCGGAATAATTGCATTGGGTGCATACAAAGGTTTCCTCTGCAGGCTCTATTGAGAGTGAATGCACTTCCCTCCTGCTATGAAGATTGAGGTAATCATGTTCCCTTGGGGTGTATCCGCAGTTTGGGCAAAAAAGAATTCGATTTTCTCTTTGCTGCGGCCCTTTCACATATTAATTGTGCTGGGAAATACATAAAACAGGAACGGGCAGATTGTTAGGCTATAGCCGCAACAAAAGGAATTTCTCTTATTTTTGGCTCTTGAAAAGGAATTGCTAAAAAACATGCTGGAAATAAAAATGTTTCAGGAGGAAGCTAAATTGGTTGGGATGGACGACACAATAAAACTGGACCGGAGAAGTTTCGAAGCATTGGCAGCGGATTCCCGCGTGCGCATACTCAAAGCACTCTCTCAGCGAAGAAAAACATTGACTGAATTGGCAAAAGAGCTTGAATTGTCCAACTCAACTATGAAGGAGCATTTGGATGTGCTGGTAAGGGCGGGGCTCATCATCCAGCGGGATGAAGGGCGCAAATGGAAATATTATGAGCTGACCCGCAAAGGGCAGGGAATTGTGAATCCTTACCCCACTAAAGTTTTGATTATGCTTGCAGTGAGCCTGCTCTTGGTAATTGGTTCGGGCTGGAATTTTGTTGGGGCATATGGAGCATATTCTATGGAAGGGGGTGAAGAAGCATCTATTATGATGGGCGGAGCCTCTGCTCCTGCAATGGAAACTGCGGTGGAGATGCAGATGGAGGAATCGGCTGCATCCCCTCCAATGGAAGTAACTTCAGGGGACGACTTCATGGATGCGGAAGGGGCAAGAGATGCTCCGCTTAGCTATGCTACAAAAGGAATTTCCGGGGAAAACGAAGAGGCCTGGATTGAAGATGCTGAATTTCCGGAACCGGATGTTGAGGAGAGGGAATTCCCCTGGAGGGATGCATTGCTGCTTGCCTTTAGTGCGTGCTTACTGGTCATCTCTGTTTATTACCTGACAAAAAGGTAGAAAAGAAAATAAGGGGCTATTAATCCGGAACCTGGATATAGTAGCCGAAAAGCGAATCCTGCACAAACATGCCCGTAATTGTGATTTCCTTTCCTTCGGCCGGAAGGGATGCACTGGAGACCCTTATTCCATGGCCTTCCTCATCTATGAGGGTGTATCCAGAAAGCTGGCCGATTTTTATCGTGTTGGTTACTGTTCCATGCACGGTTACTTCCTTTCCTGCAAATTCTTTTGGATTATCATTCAGGTCCTTGAGGGGAGTTGTGCCTATTCCCGCGCAACCTAAGAGTAGCACAGAGACAAGCACAATTGCAAACAGCTTTTTCAATTTAAACACCTGCAGGGAATTCGGAAAAAAGGTTAAAATGTCTTGTGCAGTTAGATGTGTATGAGATTGTTAAGTCTTTTCCTGGTTTTTGGGATGCTGCTCTCTGGATGCTGCAGCTATTTTGAATTTGAACAGGTTGGAGAACCCCAGCTTGTGGAAGGGCCTGCTCCAGTGGTGGAAACACCTGCGCCTATAGAAGAGCCGGCCGGGGAGCCTGTGCCATGGGATGTTGATGTTGAGGACTTTGATGAAACAGCCGAGCCGGAGCCTGAAGCAGAGTCAGAAGTGGAAGAGGAGGAATTGGTGCACTGGGGAGTGGGCGTTACTGAAGAAAACGAAGAGGAAGGAACGAAACAACTGCAGGCGGTTGAATTCGATGGGTATGCGCTTATAGTTGACGATATTACGGATGATTACCCGTACCCTTGCGCGGCTTTGAGGGTGGGGGAGATGAGCGGAACGTATATTGAAACGCTTTTCCAGGACAAAGTTTGCCCTGGAGAGAGTACATATTGGACTTCTTCAGAGGGGGCAACCTACAGAATTAAGGTGTTTGAAACTGCTGCAGGATATGCGGGATACGCATACTGGGCAGATGTTGCGGTGTATAAGCAAGGGTGACAAAATGAAATGGATATTTGCATTTTTGGTTTTGGCTGGAGTCCTGTTCGCAGGGCAGATTGTGAACGTGGGTGAAACCACTGAAGGGGACTCAGGCTCTTCATCCGGGCAGGAGGATTCGGAGTGTTATGCAGAATACTTCCAGTGCCTCAGGAACGGGTGCGCTGCTGCAGGAGGAAATTTCAACGAGCTCACGCAGGGATGCTATGGGGGAAATGATGCAAAATTCGCTGAAGAGGTAGGAAAATGTGCGGATGCACAGGGGGAGTGCATAATGGGTATAAATAAGGGAACACCTGCCAAAACTACTACCTATGCTCCTGATTCCGGGGAAAATTCAGAAGCTCCCCTTTGCCCAATTGGGATTGTTCTGCTTGCACTTGGAGGGCTTGCCATTTTTGTCCAAATGAAATCAAACCCAAAAACCCCAAGTTAGGCCCTCAAACTGTGTAGCTCGTGCCTTTAGCGACTTAATATTTCGAAAAGATAGGATGACGCAGAAACACCGCAAAAGAGCTACACAGTGTAACCTTCGCGGTTCGGAAAGGTATAAAATGCTTTCATGGGATTATGAGGTTCATGAGACTTATTTGGATGTTTGCGCTCTCGGTTGTTTTGCTGGGATTGTTTGGGTGCACGGATTATTTTAATTTTGGAGAGCCTAGTGTGGAAGAAGTAGGCGGGAACGGATTTGAATCCACTGGGTACAATGCAGAAGTAGAGCAGCCCCTGGAAGAAGAAGAGGTGGTTGAGGAGCCTCTGGAAGTTGCACCTCCGCCCCCAGAACCCGGGGACCCCCAGGAGATGCTCCAGCATTTTGTTTTGGTGCAGATGACCGATGAGAATGGAGGAGTAAGAAATGTTTATCTGGATGGGCGCCAATACATACTTGCATTGAGCATGGGGCAGATGATGGAATATGCCCTGGAAATAGAAGATCAGGAACTCTTTGAGAAGACCTGGAATTTTGTTGATGAGCATATGATTAATGAGGAGTATGGGCTTCCGTATGCTTCGGTTTGGGCAGATGATTATATGCCAAGGGAAAACAGGAGCAATACTGATGATGATATGCGCATACTCTGGGCACTTTACAAAGCAGAAGAACTGTGGGGCCCGGAATACGGATATAAGGCAGAAGGAAAAAAGATTGCAGACCATCTGGTTGCCTATGACCAATATCTGGACATTTTGGGAAAAGGAGTTTCCTGGGATGAAAATGGGCACACTACAAGCAGGATTATGGACGTAGACGATTTGCGCTGGGAAGTGATGCAGACTCTTGCGGATGAAGACCCCATCTGGAGAGTAATGGTTGTAAAAACCAACCAGCAATTTTTGACTTGCCAGGACCAGGGAAATGGGCTCTTTTGGCAGGAGTGGGACATCCAAAAGAGCAGGCCTCAGTACGCTGAAGGGCTGGATGTATCTTTAACCAGCCATATGCTCAGGGGAGCGAGATACTATTCTGAGTATAAGACTTATGTTCCTGCAACCACCCTGCACAATAGGATGAAAATGGAGTGGGAAGCAACAGGGAAACTAAGCAGTGGATACCACATGGAATACCTGGGAACAGGAAATGGGGTTGAGGAAGTGGAAACCTATGCGCTTGCAGGAAGGAATGCAATTGCCCTGGGTGACTGTGAGTTTGCCGAGCAGATGAAAGAGAGGGTTCTGCTGGATATGGTACTGGATGTGGAATCCCCAATATACGGTTCGGTAAGCCAAAACAGGCAGGAAAACGGAATAGAAGATGATATGGATGCCCTCCTTCTCTTCCACGAACTTAAGGACTGCGAAGTTCCGCAAACTACTGTTGGGCCCTAGGAACAATAGGCAAGAACTAAAGGGGAAAATTTCCCCATTAATTTTCTATTTTTTATTTATGGGCAAAAATGGCAGTATCCTCTGGGCAAGCAGGCTCATGCTCATTGTCTGCAGGTAAACCTCCCCCGGGCCCCTAAGGGTTGCAAACCACATCCCTTCACCCCCAAACATGAGGTTTCTTACTCCTTTTACTCTTTCGATGTTGTAGCTGACTGAGCGGTCAAAGGCTGCAATGCTTCCGGTTTCCACACGGATTATTTCTCCTTCGTCCAAATGTTTTTTGTAAACTTCCCCATCTATTTCCAGGAATGCATGGCCGCTTCCGGAAATTTTCTGGAGCACAAAGCCTTCGCCTCCCAAGAAGCCCACGCTCAATTTCTTTTTAACATAAGATTCCAGCCTGATTCCCTTTGTCCCTGCAAGAAACGCATCTTTCTGGCAGATTAATTCTCTTCCGGGGGCGATTTCAAAATCCACTATTTTTCCCGGGGCAGAAAGCCCGAATGCAACCGAGCCCGGAGCACCTTTGGCAGTAAATTCATTTATGAAAAAGGATTCTCCCATGAGCATGCGATTGATTCCTCCTCCCAACCCGCCATGCGTATCTGTGTGCATGTGGATGTTTTTATCCATCCATATCATTGCCCCCCTCTCTGAGATTACTGTTTCTCCCTCATCAAGAAAAATATGGAGCAGGGGCATCACTGTTCCTTCAATTTTATATTCCATGGGTTAAGTGGAGAGATTAAAGTTAATAAGCTTTGAGTGGATTAGCTCTCCATGGTTGTTGGATTAATTGGAATGGTTGTTCGCTTTGCAATTGCGATTATTGGAATACTTTTCTTTATTGGAATGTACCAAACACTTGGGCCGATTCCGCTATTAATTAGCATTGTAGTCGCCCTGCTTGCACTAAAATTAATTGGATTCCTGGGAATACGGATACCTGTAACTCTCTGGAGTGTTTTGATTTGCATTCTTTTTGGAATTCCTGGCTTGCTTGTGATGATGCTATTGTCCATAACAGGGATTGCATTCAAGCACAGGTAACTTTAATCCCGGATGTTAAAGAAGGTCCCTTCCTTGGATTTGATATTTAGTACATGTGCACCTTCAGAGTTTTCAAAAAACAGGAGGGGACCCTTTGCACCCAGTATCTTTCCATCTATGTTTTCTGCAATACTCCACTTTTCCGGAATATTGTATTCTAATTTTTTGGGCATTGGAGCATCCAAAAGATACTCGTTGAAGGGGGCAGCCGATTCAACTTCAACTATTGCCTGCTCTAAAAGCTCCGGGCACTCCTGGCCCAGGAGCTTGAGCTTAGTTCTGCTCTGCACTGCATTCCTGAATCCAAAATGAGACTGGAGCAGGCGTTCCATCTCATAAGCTTCAGGGCCTTTTAGCCGCATAATCTCTGCGTAATAATCTGCACCCTGCTCCTTTACCCGATCCGCTATTCTTCCAGCCTGGGTTACGCCGCACTTAACCCTGTCCCCAAAGGAAACCAGGTAGAGGCTGAACTCTTTTTGGGAAAACTCTTCTTCCAGGTCTTCATAGCCCTTAAAGTCGTGGCGCGTGTATATTCTGGAAATGTCCCGGGAGCCGCAAAATGGACACTGAAGTCTGCCCTCATATTTGTATGGGCATTTGTAGCGGTTGTTCCTGCTTTTGAAGCCTATACAGTTTTTTCTTCCTTCAAAATCTATTTTCAGCTCCCCTTCCAGGGTTAATGAATCCTGTTCATCTTCATTCCAGAAATTGAGGGTCAATACATCTGTTGAAAAGAAAGAAATTGCATGGTTCTGGGGCATGGCCCTATATCGGGGAGAAGGTTTTTAAGGGCTCAATGGCGGGTTAAAAAGCTTTTTGCAAATGGTTTTAATTTATGGATGAGTATTGCACTCATGAACTGGATGCAATGGATTATTCTTCTGCTTATAGTGGTTTCGTTCGGTGTAGGCATTTATTACTATGATTTATTGCCTGACCCGATGGCTTCGCACTGGGATGNTGCGGGGGACGTTGATGGATATATGGAAAAAACTCTCGCAGTTTTTTTGATTCCTGTCCTGCTGGCTATTTTTGTAGGGATATTTTATGTGATTCCNCATATTGACCCCCTGAAAGCGAATATACGGAAATTCGACAAGTATTATCAAGGTTTTATTGTACTCTTTGTGTTCTTTCTTACATATGTCCAGGTGCTCACTGTAGCCTGGAACCTGGGTTATGTATTCGATATGGGTAAGATGATTGCACCTGCGGTCGGAATTGTCTTCATCTACCTGGGGATACTGATGGGCAACTCCAAGCAGAACTGGTTTATTGGAGTTAAGACTCCCTGGACCCTGAGTAGCCAGCACGTCTGGGAGCGCACCCACAATATTGCAAAAGACATCTTCATTGGAATCGGGCTCATCTGGATTGCAGTAGGGATTTTAGCCCCTGCATATACTCTCTATGTGCTTGGGCTGCTCATTCTTGCAGTAATCTGGCTGTTTGTGGACTCATACCTCGAGTATCAAAAAGAGCTCAAAGGAGGAGCTCCGATTAAGAGTTCTACTCCGGTTGGAGCTGTTCCTAGTAGTGCCCCTATGAAAACCAAGGTGGGTGCAAAGAAAGCTAAATCAGTTGAGAAGCCGGTGAAAAAAGCTGCTAAACCTGCGGCCTCCAAACCCAAAGCTAAGCCTAAAAAGACGGCAAAAAAAGCTAAAGCGGGGAAGAAGCCTGTGAAAAAGGTGGCAAAGAAAAAATAATTCATGCACCCGGCAGCAAAATCATGAAAGCTGCGAATGCCAGAGTTGCCAGCAAAAGCAATTGAATGTATATGCTGCTCAATTGAAACAACTGTGCTGCAAACGCATCATTCCCCTTTTGGGCATTTTTGTATGCGTGCACGCCCTTATTTGTATTGTTTCCCCAAGTTCCTTCCCGAGCCATAAGCGTCCACCTCAAAAGGAATTTCAATTGCTTTGTATTTAATACCTAGTTGTCCGGTGAGAGAGGACGGAAATGGGCAACCGCCTTGGTTTTTATTCTTTTCTTGTTCTAATTCTGCTGCTCTGGCAAGCCTTTGCCATAGCTTAAAACAGCAGCAAAAATTTTCGCAGGGGTGGCGGTCAGATTCGCGTACGCGCGAATACCCGCCAAGTTACTTCGTAACTTCCCCCTGCATTTGTTGCACTCATGCAGGGGTGGCGGAGTTTGGTCAAACGTGCAGGACTTAGGATCCTGTGGCTTAGTGCCTACGAGGGTTCAAATCCCTTCCCCTGCAATTTACGAAGTAAAATGCTGGGCTGCGGCCGTTATAGGTCGCTTAACCTGCAATTTACGAAGTAAAATGCGGGGCTGCAACCGCAAGGTTGCTTAACCTGCAATTTACGAAGTAAAATGCTGGGCTGCGGCCGTTATAGGTCGCTTAACCTGCAATTTACGAAGTAAAATGCTGGGCTGCAACCGCAAGGTTGCTTAACCTGCAAGTTTTTATTTTTAAAAACTTGTTGGACTGCGGCCGTGAGGCCGCTTAACCTGCATCTTCCTTCTCTTCCGGTGATATGTAATTGCAAACCTGTGCGCTTCGTCCCTGCACTTTTGCAATAATTGGAGTGCCTTGCTCTTTTTGGAGAGTGCCACGGGCTTGGTTTTGTTTGGAAGGTAGATTAGTTCTTCCCGCTTTGCAATTGAGCAGATGGGAATGTCCACTCCAAGTTCTTCCAGGGCCTGCATAGCTGCATTAAGCTGCCCTGGGCCCCCGTCAATAAGAATAAGGTCGGGAAGAGCTTCGTTGTTTTTTAGGAGCCCATAATATCTTCTGCTTACAATTTCTTTTACTCCTGCATAATCATCCTGCCCCAAAACAGTTTTCACCCTGTATTTTCGATAATGGTTTTTGTTTGGTTTGGAGTTTGAAAATCTGACCATTGAACCAACTGAATTCTCTCCAAAGAGAGTAGAAATATCAAAGGTTTCAATTTCTATTGGGTTCCTGGGCAATTTAAGTGCGTCCTTTAATTCAAGCACACTTGCTGCAAGCTCTTTTGGAATTAGGCTATCTGCTGCAATTTTCAGGATTTTTTTCTTTGCAACTGAAGGCTTTCTGAATGCATCCACCTTGAGTGCGGAGTTAAGCATTTTCATCTGCTTTGTGCTTAAATTTGTAAATATCCTGTGCGGAAGCTGCGCATGGGAATAGTGCTGGAGTATAAATGCAACCTCAGGCTCATCCTGGGAATTAATTTTTGCGCTGTGTTTTTGCCCTGAAGAAATTATTCCTCTCCTGCTCTGCAGGCTCTGCACAAATAAGGTGTTTCCAGAGCGCTGGAAGAATAGGTAATCTTCAGCAAACCTGCCCTGGGTTTCAACTGACTGGCGCTCGAAGAATATGTTTAGGGCTTCAATCTGGTCTCTGAGTGCTGCTGCAAGTTCATAGTCTTCTTTATTTGCAGCTGCCTTCATTCTCTTTTCCAGATTTTTGAGTATTGCTTTTTCGCGTCTCGAGCCTTCCAAAACTTTTGTAAGTGCTTCTATATTCTTAGCATAATCTTCCTTGCTTATTTTTCCTATGCAGGGCCCATCACAGTTTCCTATGTGGTATTGGAGGCACTCTTTTTTGGGCATCACTTTGCACAGCCTCAGTTTGAAGAGCCTGCGCAAATAGGCTGAAGAGATGTTTCTCTTTGATGCCTCTACATAAGGACCAAAAAACCTTTTTGCATGTATCCGAAACTTCCCTGCGGAGTTTTTCCTTGCAACCATTAAGCGGGGAAATTCTTCATCCGTAATTGCAAGGTAGGAGAAATGCTTTGCATCTTTTAGGAGAATATTGTAGTGGGGAAGGTAATTCTTGATTAGGTTTGCTTCCAGGATTAAGGCTTCGTTTTCATCTTTTGTAACAATAAAATCAATTGAAGCAATTTTGGAAACAAGCGCTTCTGTTTTTGAGGAATCGGGATGCAGAAAATAGTTGCTTAACCTGCTTTTGATGTTTGCTGCTTTTCCAACATAGATTACTTTTCCTGCCGCGTTGCGCATGATGTAGGCTCCGGGTTTTGCCGGATACTCTGTGCGCTTAAAGACAAACTTGCTCATACTTTAATTTCCTCTTTTTTATTCATTGCAGCTTTAAGGTAGGCTCCTGTATATGTGCTGGAATTTATCAGGTCTTCGGGGGTGCCGCGCCCTACAATCCTGCCCCCATCAATTCCCCCTTCAGGGCCTAAGTCAATTATCCAGTCTGCATTCTTTAGAACATCCAGGTTGTGCTCAATTACTATTACTGTGTTTCCAAGGCCCACTAGCTTCTGGAGGACATTGAGGAGTTTATTAACATCCGCAAAATGCAATCCGGTAGTAGGCTCATCCAGAATGTAGATTGTTTTTCCGCTTGAGCGCTTGGAGAGCTCAGTTGCAAGTTTTACCCTTTGCGCTTCGCCGCCTGAGAGGGTTGTTGCGGGCTGCCCAAGCTTGATGTAGCCTAATCCTACTTCTGCAACACTCTCAAGCTTATTTTTTATTGGGGGAATATTCTTGAAGAATTCAAGTGCCTGGTTTACGCTTAGGTCCAATACATCTGCAATTGTTTTTCCTTTGTATTCTACTTCCAGTGTTTGGGAGTTATACCTCTTTCCCTTGCAGACTTCACAGGGAACATATACATCTGCTAAAAAGTGCATTTCTATTTTTATTAGGCCGTTCCCCTGGCAGTTTTCGCATCTTCCAGCAGGAACATTAAATGAAAAACGCCCTGGGGAGTATCCTCTTGTTTTTGATTCCGGGGTCTTTGCAAAAAGCTCCCTAATTAAAGTGAATACTCCTGTGTAGGTTGCCGGGTTTGAGCGGGGAGTCCTTCCAATTGGGGACTGGTCAACTAAGATTACCTTATCCAATTTGGAGAGCCCATAAATATCCTGGTATTTTCCGGTTTTAAGTTTTGAGCGGTTAAGTTCGTTTGAGAGAATGGGGTATAGGGTTTCGGTAATCAGTGAGGATTTTCCTGAACCTGACACTCCGCTGATTCCGATGAATACTCCAAGCGGGAATTCTCCGCGTATTTTTTTGAGGTTGTTTTGCTCTGCTCCAACCAGGGTAAGCATCCCTGTGGGTTTTCTTCTGCTTGCGGGAGTTGGAATTGATTTTCTTCGTGCAAGGTAATCTCCTGTTAGGGAGTTTTTGTCTGCTATGATTTTGGAGATGTCTCCTTCTGAAACAATTTCGCCTCCAAGCATTCCTGCACCCGGGCCCATATCAATAATGTGGTCTGACTCCCACATGGTATCCTCATCATGCTCAACTACTACCAGGGTGTTTCCAAGGTCCCTAAGTTTTTTGAGGGTGCCAAGAAGTTTTGAATTATCACGCTGGTGCAGCCCAATTGAAGGCTCATCCAGGACATAAACTACTCCACTTAGGTGGGAGCCAATTTGGGTTGCAAGCCTGATTCTCTGGGATTCTCCTCCTGAGAGGGTTGAACTCTCCCTTGAGAGAGTAAGGTAGTAGAGCCCTACATTTTCCAGAAATTCCAGGCGGGAATTGATTTCCTTAAGTATTGGGTTTGCAATTTTTTGCTCTGCTTTTGTGAGTTTTAATTCTTCTGTGAATGCCCTTGCTGCTGCAATTGGAAGGGCGGTGAATTCGCTTATGTTTTTGTTTGCAATTGTAACTGCGAGCATTTCTTTTTTGAGTTTTGCCCCGTTGCAGAGGGGACAGGTTTTCTCCTGCATGAATTTTGCAATTTCCTCTTTTCTCTTATCTGATTCAGTCTGGTGATATAATCTTTCTAANAGNGGGATTATGCCTTCNTGCTTGGACTTGTATTTGTATTTGGTGTCCCTCTTCTTGCTCTCATAGGTAAATTGTATTTTTTCCTTTGTTCCATAGAGAAGAATGCTTAGTTTTTCTTCCGGAATTTCATGTATTGGTTTTCTTATGGGAATATCATATTTTTTTGCAACTTCAAAAATCTGCTGGGCGCGCCAGCCCCCCTCCATAAGCCTGCTGAAGCAGGTTATTGCACCATCCCAGAGCGAGAGGGATTTATCCGGGATTATCAGCTCCGGGTCAAATTCCATTTTAAAACCAAGCCCGTGGCACTCAGGGCATGCACCAAAGGGAGAATTAAATGAAAAATCCCTTGGCTGCAATTCACCCAGGGACACTCCGTGCTCAGGGCATGCGTTTTTCTGTGAATATGTTCTCTGCTTGTCTTTGCAGAGTGCAATCATGAAGCCGTTTCCTTCTTTTAGTGCTGCTTCAATTGCTTCGTGCAGCCTCTTGTTGTTTTTTTGGTCGAGCTGGATTTTATCTATTAATGCAAGGATTGTGTGTTTTTTGTTCTTATCCAGTTCAGGAATTCCTTCGGTTAAGTCAATTTTCTCTGAATCAACTGAACAGGAATAGTGCCCAAGCCGCTTTAAGCGCTCAAGGTCCTTTGCAAAGGTTCCTTTTTCTTCGCGTGCAATACTGCAGAGGATGGATACTTTTTCCCCCTCCCAATGAGAGTAAAGGTTTGCTGCAATCTGGTCTGTAGACTGCCGGGAGATTAATTTTTTGCAAACCGGGCAGTGGGGGTGGCCCACCCTTGCATAAAGAAGCCTTAAGTAATCATAAATTTCAGTTACTGTTCCCACTGTGGAGCGGGGATTTCTGGAAGTTGTTTTCTGGTCTATTGAGATTGCAGGAGATAAACCTTCAATTGAATCCACATCCGGCTTTTTCATAATTCCCAAAAACTGCCTTGCGTATGCTGAGAGGGATTCTACATACCTTCTCTGGCCTTCCGCATACAAAGTGTCAAAAGCAAGGGTGGACTTTCCGGAGCCGGAGAGGCCAGTAACTACTGTGATTTTTCCTCTGGGTATTTCTACTGAGATGTCTTTGAGGTTGTGCTCTCTGGCACCTTTAATTTTAATGGATTTACCTTCTTCTATTTTTTCCACCCTGCTTGATTTTGCGCAATTGCTCACGGAGTTCGATTGCCCGCTCAAACTGAAGCTCCTCTGCTGCTAATTTCATCTGCTCTTCTATGGACTCTATTAGTTCCTGCTCCTGCTTTTTTGTGAGGCCGCTGGGAGGTTCAAACCTGCTTGCCTCATCTTCTTCTAATTCTGCAACCGGCTTAATTATTGTTTTTGGAGTAATTCCGTGCTCCAGATTATATTCTTCCTGCTTTTTTCTTCTTCTGTTTGTTTCCCTTATTGCCGCATCCATTGCAAGGGAGCGGGAATCGGCATACATTATTACTTTTCCCTCTGAATGCCGGGAGGCTCGCCCAATGGTCTGGATTAGGGANGTAACTGAGCGCAAAAACCCTGTTTTGTCTGCATCCAGAATTGCAACTAAACTTACTTCGGGAATATCCAGGCCTTCTCTGAGCAGGTTGATTCCAACTAGGCAGTCAAACTTTCCAAGGCGCATCTCCCGGATTAATTTGGTTCTTGCAAGAGTATCTATTTCTGAGTGGAGATACCTCACCCGTATTCCTTTTTCATGGAGGTATGTTGCTAAGTCTTCTGCCATTTTTTTAGTTAGTGTAGTAACTAAAGTTCGCTGGTTTTTCTTTGTGCGCATTTCAATTTCATNNNTTANGTCNTCAATCTGCCCTTCNGTNNTNCGCACTTCCACTTCAGGGTCCACCAAGCCTGTGGGGCGCACAATCTGCTCAACAGTCTGGCTTGAGTGCTCATGCTCATANTCTGAGGGGGTTGCTGAAACAAAAATTACATTCTTCATGAATTTCTCAAATTCATCGAATTTAAGGGGGCGGTTATCATACGCACTTGGAAGCCGGAAGCCGTTTTCTATCAGGGAATTCTTTCTTGCATGGTCCCCAAAATACATCCCCCTAATTTGCGGAAGAGTAACATGCGATTCATCAATGAACATGAGAAAATCCTCAGGGAAATAATCGAGGAGGCAGTAGGGGCGCTCTCCTGCTTTTCTTCCATCAAAATGCCGGGAGTAGTTTTCTATTCCTGAACAATACCCAACCTCATCAATCATCTCAAGGTCATAATTGGTTTTCTGCTCCAGCCTCTGGTGCTCTAATGGGTCAAGAGAGGGAAGGGTTTGGTTTAGTTCTGCTCGAATTGACTTGACTGCAGCTTTAAGTTCATGCTCAGGAACTACAAAATGCTTTGCAGGAAGCAAGAGGTAATTTTGCAGGGGCACCTTCTTTCCGGTAATTAAGTCAAAAAATTCGATTCTCTCTACTTTTCCTTCATCAAAAACTACCCTTATTGGGGAATCTGCAAACGGGGGGAATACCTCTAAGATGTCCCCTCTTAGCCTGAACTTTCCCGTATCAATTACTGCATCGTTTCGGGTATACTGCATATTGATTAGAGCATCCAGGAGAATATCCCTTGAAATAATGTCTCCGGTTCTGAGGCTTAGGCCTAATTCTTTGTATCTGCTTGGGTTTCCAAGGCCGTAGATGCATGAGACTGATGCCACAATTACTGTAGGCTGCTTTGAGAGAAGGTAGCTTGTTGCCTGCATCCTGAATTGCTCTAATTGTGCATTTCGGTCTGANGATTTTTCTATGTAGGTATCTGTCTGGGCAATATAGCTCTCAGGCTGGTAATAGTCATAATACGAGATGAAATAGCCC
>JGI10211J14876_10000451_pt1 | contig 17759 bp, 11 predicted proteins | sample Etolagsediment_FD_14876 | JGI IMG/M metagenome (IMG submission 14876)
CCCGCTTGCTGTATAAATGTCTTCACTCTTAAATGCCATGACTAGAAGTTAATTGTCCATCTAAAGATTAAACTAAAATCGCTAGTTTTATAAATATTACTAAAGGTTTTATATGCTACAAGAATAGGGTTTTCTGATGCTGATCCTAAAGGATTATTTACAAATAGTCCAATCTCATTTAAATACGCATCAGAAGAATCCCTAGTGAGGTTGTTACAAGCCTCTTCATCTATAACTAAAGTGTATCTAACAGAAGAATCTCCTACCCTTGTTATCTTGCTATGAGGTATATTAGCAAAGGGTTTTGCTGCTCCAACACCTGTACCTATTATAGGCTGTAGGGATTCAATCACTAAGTTACTTCCTAATCCATATTCACTAATAGAACTTAAAGCTCCACTTAATTCAAAAATTGAACTAACCACTCCCCCCGCTGGTGGACCAGAAACGCCTACTTGAAATTTTCCAATTTGGTAATCAAGAATAGTATTATTAGTTGCGTGGTTATGAGAAAAAAACTTAGATAAAGCAAATCCCATACCAGAAACAATAATATTATTTTCATCTAATAAAATTTCTTCTTTACCAGAAGAATATTTTTTAATAATAGTTAGATGACCGTTTATGCTTTTTTCTTCTATAAAATTCATATTATAAGAACTTCAACTTCCATTTAATAAGTAGGTTTTGATCACTCGCGTAGTTTGTAAATCCAGAGGTAGATCCATTATCTTCATTCTTGGTTATATCTACATTAAAACTTTTTATAGCAAATAACCTGTATTTCCTAGGATTATTTAGTATACTAAAGCTATAAGGGGGAATATTTCCAGACCTAAGTGATTGCTGTAAATCTAAACACCATAAACCAAGATGATATATACCTCCGTACAAGTTAGCACACTGAAGATCTCCAGGTCCTAGTTCTACTGAATATTCTACCCCGCTAAGGTAAGAGAAACCTATAGGGGCTACAACTAAACCAGAAGCAGGATCAGAAACTCCTTTTTGGAAAGAAACAAATCCTGAATAATCCATACTACTAGCACTATTAAATGTGCTTGAGCCGATTAAAGACGATAATTCTGATCCGTCAGAGAAAATAGCAATCGCGGAAATTGAAGGAACTCCTCCTGGAGGGAAACATCCTAAAGTAGATCCTATTACTTTTTTGTCAACCTCATTTGCTCCAGTGATCTCAGTGGTATTTAAAACTATGGATGATGGTAGTAAGTTTACTAGCTGTCCATTTCCTACGAAATAAGAGGATACGTTTGCCTCACTAGGTAAAATTTGATAGGTTGTGGTATCTCCCATCTCTAGACGAGTTAGTTGGGGATTAGGCGCTTCTGGAAACCCTGCTTCTGGAATATAAGCACTTCCGTCGATAGCAGAAAAATTAACAAACAGTAATGCTTCCTCTTGCTTATTGTCCCAAACATATACTTGGCGCTGCTGTATAAGAATACCAAGTGGCTCTCCTGTATTATGAGCATTACTAGTAAAAGCGTCTTTACCAGTTCCAAAAGAAATAGCCTGTATACAATAGTTTGATGGATCTAAAACTGATGACAAAGTAGGATCATAGCCTGATAGAGACGGGGTAGCAGTCATCATGTCAGCTATGATAACACCCGCTCCATCGACAATCATGTTAGATTCTTTATGTATTAAGGAGTCTCCTCTCCAAATTTCTACTTCGCCTTTCATTAGTTATAAAGATTAATCAAGGTATAGGTATTGTTAGTTCCTGAAGCTTTAGTATATGTAGCCCACTCAGGATGAATTCGATAGTTTAGCCTACTTCCTCCTGATTGCTCTAGAATAGGCGAAGTAATCGTAGAATCCCTCGAAGCCAAGTTTGTAGTATATTTAGAACTACCGTTACCTACTAATCCATTATAGAACTTTAATACCTCTAAAAGCTCTAAGTCGCTTAAATAGTATAGTTTCTCTTTTACAAACCTTCTCAAGGGAGTAGAGTTAGTTTCCGTTCCAAAACCAAGAGGCACCGCAGCCCAATCTCTAAGAGTTAAATCCTGAAGCTGTATATCTTCTATTAATAAAAACTTAGAATTATTTGCTTTTTGTGGAATAGCAAAAATTTCAATTATGTAGTTTGTAGGCTGAAGCTCATTGAGGTGTACTTGTTCCTTAATTGAATGATATCTTTCTGGAACAGGGATAACGTCTAGGTATTCAAAGTTGTTGAATATTGTAAAGTTTCTAGTATCAAAGTTAACTTCAAACGGTTCAAAGTCGCTATAAACAATATTTGATAGTTTAATGGAATCTGGGTCGTATCCAGGAACCGTATGAATAAAACACTCGTTATCCTTTGTCTTTAAAGCAAAGTTTTTTATTATTGCTAAATCGCTAGTTACTTTTTCTATACTTACTTCACTCTCTTTTATTAGCTCCCATTTATTGTTTTTTGTCCAACTCCAAAAATACTTGGTATCAGAACCAACTACATCTGTGTGGATCCAAACTCCTAGTTTTCCTCCACCTAAATTATTAATCTTCTCATCTCCAAAAAGAGCATTAATAGTTAGCTTAAACCTGTGGTCTTTTATTAAGGTATTTTGATCCTCTCCGTAAGCACTAACGTCAAATCTAATTCTAGGAAGTCCATCTACAGACTTACATTTTACTATTGTATTTTCAATAAGTCTTGGCTCAGAAACTTCAGATATGAGAGAGTCATCTAACTTATATATTCTAAAGCTGTTATTTACTGAGACTCCAGAAGTATTAACGAATTCAACTCCACTTAAAATAGTAGCATTTCTAAACTCTGCCTGAAAGCTACCTCCAGGACTTAGATACCCGTCTCTTGGTACATATAACTCTCCAGAATCACTGGCGATATAACTACCATAATTTGTAACTCCATACTCACTAAAAACTCCAGAACCTGAATTAAAGGCTAAGGGTACAGAACTAGCGAAGCTAGAGGCTATATAGCTTCCTTCTGCTGTAGTTGAGTTCTCTCCTTCTAACTTAAAATCACAATTAAATAATGCTCTTCCGAAGGTGTGTCCAAAAATCGAACCTCCAGTCTTATCTAAGTAATAACCTCCTAGATCATGTTCAAAATGTTTATTATAGTCTCTAAAGAGTTTGTGTAATCCAGATCCGAAAGAGAAGTTTAGATAATCATCATAAGAGGTTAATACATAACCATCAGCAACTGCCTGATTTGCTACACTTTGAATATTATTTTTCCAGTATCTGTTTAGATCAAAAGCGGATGAAGAAAGTTCAATTTGATTCTCAGCGTAAGCAGAAGCTTGAGACATCATAGCGTTATGTATTACTTGATAGACATAAGGTAGCTGTCCTCTATCGTTATACTTAGTGGTGCTAGGAGATAGCTCTGGAATCTTTTCATTATTGTTAAGAGCCACAGAAGAAAGTCCTCTGTATGGGAATGTTGCGCTAGTATAAACACCGAAGAACTGCTTTTCAGAGTTCAAACCTTCACAAATATTCCAAACTCCAGAGGGGCTGATAGGATCCACAATAGGATAAAACTGTCCAGAAGAAACAACATATCCCAAAGTAAATTCTCCTAGAGAACTAGTAGTAGATTTTTCTAAAACAGAAGTATCAAAACTGGTGGGACCATTAAAACCTGTTCTATCATAATAACCGTTCTTAGGAAGTAAGTACTTATAGTTTCTTCTTCTTAAAGCTCTTCTATTAACATTTGTAGATAGTACCTCTCCTGGGTCTGCCGAAAATGCTAGAGTATCGAAAATTGAATCTACTTTATCACGTTTAAAGGTACTAAGACCTCCTCTACCATCGTCGGATCCCAAGTCCGAGTCCCCGCCTCCATTAGCAAAAGACATACTAACTCCAGATTGCTCAAAGTTTGATACCAGAGCTGCGGAGGTATAAGACTCATACGAATCAGTGTTTTTGTAACTTAAGAAATCATAGGAAACTGAAGAGTAATCATACGCATCATCTATATCACTAGCGTTTAGATTAGTTCTTACTATCGCGTGTGCTGGGGAGAACTCATTAGCTACTTCAGAAGCTTCTTTCAAAGCATATCTACTATCAGAATCCATTTGATATTTGACAAAATTAAAATCAGCATTATCAAAATCTAGGAAAAGATGAGAAGACTTTCCGTTCCATAAACTAAAAAGTTCAAAATTATATTTTGTTTTATTTATAACTTCTTCATAGTTAGGGGGATTTTCCATACTACTAAAGAACATTAAAAACTCGTTTAATGTAGTTAAGTTTGTATTATCAGTAATACACGCACTAGTTATAAAATCTCTAACCTGTCTAGCAAAAGAATCTCTAACACCAAAACAAGCTAATTGTTCCTCTAATGCAATAAGAAGATCTTCGGTAACTGTACAGTCCTTATAATATTTTACTTCTTCAAATGGAGGAACTGGGTAGTTGTAATGACCTCTGTAGGAATAAACAAAATTCAAATCCCCTGTAGCAGATAGGTACTTAGGACGACTACCATCAGTAGGAATATCCTCCCCCTCAGCGTAAACACCATAACCTAAAGGACCATGAGTTAAGGCTGCATCAAAAACTACGGTTTCTCCAAAAGCTTGCGCTTCTTTTCTTTTAACATTGTAAATAGGCTCATCATAACGATAAATATGAAATGGTTTTATAAAGTCTTCATTATATATTGTGTACAGCTCTGTTGGTTCAGCAAACTTATTAAGCCTGTACAATCTAGGGGGATCCCATAATTTGTTATCAAATCTAAAGTTTTGTGGAAATAGTTTATAAAGCCTGAGTAGTATAGTGTCTGTTACAATCTTTAAATTTTCTTCTACGCTACTAATACTGTAACTTTGAATACCTGCTTGAGTGGCAAGGCTTTGTGTCCAAGTATTTAAAGTTAAAAACAAATCAGATTCAGTAGCTAAAGAATACCAAATTAAAAATGGAATATAAGATTCCCAAAGTTCACTAACTCTACCTGAAACATCTAAAATACTATTTGTAACGATGTTGTTAATGGCTGACTGAATAGACTCTAGAGTTCCGCTTTTTTTATAAAGCTCAACTGCTGTTCTTAACTGGTGCCTCCATTTATCCGAGCTAGATCCTCTAAGCTTCCAGCCTATTAGCTCTGCGATATATTGAAGTTGCTCATCCTTTACACAGTTAACATCGTAAATTAAATTTAAATTCTCTACTGCTTCTGTATAATCTGCCATAGCTAATCCCATAGCAGTTTGAAGTCTTCTAAGAGGTCCTTTACTTACCGTGTCATCTAAAAAAGTTGATCCTTGAATATAATCATTAAAAGCATCTCTTACTCTGTAATCCGAAGCATCAATAAACAGCTTAGAATAAACAGCATCCACTAAGGTTAAAAGAGAATCCAGTTTTTGAGTTCCGCTGGTATAAGTAGCAACAATGCCATCTGAAGGATTTAAAATAGCATCAGCCGAACCAGATACAAAAGTTTCTGGAATAAGATTGTTTATTCTCCAAAGAGCTATATCCTGGTAGTTTTTCCAAATATATTCAGTATAGGCTTTTACACCATCAACAGTTTCTAAAGTTTCTCCACTGTATACTTTTGTAAGATCTCTAGCAACTAGACTTGAAGGATCCAGAGATAGAACATTTCCAGTAGTGTTTAAGAAATAATATAATCCTAAATGTTCAGTTAAGTAAACATGAGCACTAGAAGCATCCTCATTATTTGTAAGTGAGGATAATGTGGTCATATTGCTTTCTAGTGTGGTAGCAGTAGTATTTCTAGCAGGAACTAAGAGAGGGCAGAGCGTAGAGGAAACATAGTTATAAAACTCTGAACTTGTATTATAGTTTTTAAAAGAAGTTCCTAAAGGATATAGTATTTTTTCTTCAAAGGATACAGGGGTTATGTACGTTAAGTTATTTTGTTTTACAAAAAACTTAGAGATACCTGAAATTGAGTCTAAATTTTGTGTAATAGTTCCCGTTATTGAAGATAGGGGTAATACAGATGTAATAATAGAAGCTCCCCTTACATGAGAATTAATAATATCAGAAAAGGGGTTTAGTTCTAATCCACTAAAATTAGAATCCTCAAGCTTATAAAACTCTGGAGTTAAAGTCTCTAGTAATTCTACAAAGTTAACTTTAGTGTAGTTTCTACTATTAGATCTATAGTATTCAGTCATTAGTCTAGGAGTTCTACATTAATAGTTAAATTATTCAACTGAATAATTTCATTATAATCTACTATAATATCTTTATCAAAATTATCTACAGTAGAATATCTAATCTCTTCAACTTCAAAAATTTGCCTATTAAGCTCTGAAATACCTAAAGCTAAACCAAAGTCTCTATTATCTACATTCATATAGGTTAAAATTTTATCTCTAGCTTTAGCTAAAATTAGAGGTTCATTATACTGATTAGATTTATCTATTTTTATAGTGACCACTAAATCTAATGTTCTGATTAAACCGTCAACAATAACGATCTCATCAGTAGCCATCTTTTTTTGGTTAATCGCTGTTAATAGGTTTGTTTTAAAGGCTGTTGTAGCTTTTTGTAATTGAATATCTGCAGCTTTTTCTAATACATAAATATCAATAATATTAGCTGAAGCATACGCCTTCCTAGTTACCGCTATTGCTTTTCCTATGGTCCCCCAAGTGCTAATAAACCCATTAGCAAACGAAGCATAGTCTTCTAAAGTTACTAAACGGTCTTGCCTCCTAAATGCTAATGGAGCATACTTTTTAGCTTTTTCTACCGTCTCTGCGTTAGCCCCACCCGTGGCAACAGATGTGTTCGTTAAAGTTGCAGTAGTTCCTGCTGGTAAGGTAATATCTAAATTAACATTTAATGCGTTTTTTTGTATGTTACCCCTAGAACCTCCTCCAACCCTATAAGTTACAAAATAGGAAGCATCTGGAGATGGATTAGCTCCTGCAATACCGTTTCCAAAAATAATAGTAGCATTATAGTTATCATCATATACTACTTCAAATAGTTTATCATTAGAGCCTGATGCAAAGAATATATTTTCTACTTGAGTATAAGTCCCTTGTAAGTCTGGAACAGTTGTATCTGATACATAAACCTGAATACTACCATCAATAACAGGCCCTCGGGTTAGTGCTATAGTTTTTACGTCTTCTGTTGCATCAAAGGAACCACTGTCAGTAACTAATGCTCCTTCTTGAATAGCTATGGCATCATAGTAAGAAGTTCCAGTTAGGGTTAGTTCTAAAGAAGCTGTAGTATTATTTAAAGGATCTATTTGTCCGTCAGTAACTTTATAGATAGTAAAGTTTAAAGCATCTCCGTCTTCTGGAGAAGATATAGAAATAACCCGATTTTCGGCTGAAATCGTTACAACCTCATTAACTGACTGACTAAAAGTTATAGCAGCGTCTGCGGCAGAGGAAAGTGGTCCTTTCATTTTAACGCCGATTAAATCTAAAAGTCTCTTAACACTTGATCTTCTTTTAGCTGTAGCGAAATAGTTTTCATTGGCTAACATATCAGCCTTCATAGACATTACGGATCCCATGTATGCTATCATTTCCAAGAACATAATGCCCAAATCAGATTCTATGAAGTATTTGTAATCTTCAGGGTAAACTGCCTGTGCGTATCTAAGTAAGGCTTCTCTTAAAGAAATAAAATCAGAAGAAGCAAAGTCTATTAACCCTGCTCTTCTTCCGATTGGTAGGTTTGCTAGTTTTAAGAAGTCTGATGAAATTGTGCTACTTAAATTCATGATATTAAAATTGGGACATCAAAAATTAATAAATCTTCTGTGGCTATTTGAACTGTGAGTACGACTAGCAAACTATTTGACTCAGAGGGGCCATTACTTTTTCCAGAAAAAACATTTAATGAAAGTATTCTAGCTCCCACAATATATTTACTAAAAGCTTCTACTATCTCTCTTTTAATAGCAGAAAAAACAGTTTCATCAAGAGGTTCAAACAAAAACCTCTTTAGAGAACATCCAAAGTCTGGTAGCATAACTCGTTCTCCTTTTTCTGTGTAAACTAGCTGTTTAATTGCGCCAATAATTAGCTCTTTTCCTGTTACTTTTGTAAAGTAACCACCTTCTGTTTTATTTTTATGTAAAGGATAGCCTAGCCCATAAACCTCACTTTTTTTAGACTGAGATGACTGAGTGTTAAATCTTGCTGGAGTTAAACCAAATAATGTACTTTCTGTAGAATTAGCCATTAAATATTAATATTTTTAAAGTATCCTTTTTGAATATTGAAGTTATTTAAAACCTCTGCTGTATTTAGAGGTTTTGAATAAAACTTTAAACTTCCAACATGACCACGAAGACCACTTACTATACCTCCACGATCTCCTCCCATAAAGTTTCCATTTAAATACATACCATCTGTCCATCCTCCTCCAACGATCCAAGGAGTGTAAAACGGATCTAGTTTTGGACCGGTTTTTATTGTAGTTGGCCCGTCTGTTGTTGAAGCAGTATATTCAAAACTATTAGGTTTCTTAAAGGTTGGAACATTTAAGGATTGGCCTATGTCTACTCCAAAAACATTTGTTATGGAGGATGTAGCTATAACCTGCCCATCAGCGTAGAATGTTATGGCGTTAGCATCAGGGTCTACAGAGATATCAATAAGAACGAACTGAGAAGAGACGTTTCCAATAAGTTCGTTTGCTGATAAATCTACTTTCATTTTATAGAAGCTCTCAAAGTCCTGACATTCATCATTGTTTATCCAAGACAAGGAGCTTGCGTCTCTTGACCTTGTAGGTGCTAAGAAAAAGCTAAGTGAGGATACGGGATCGTTGTCCGCATTGTCATTACTGTACCCGACAGACTCTTGAGTAATTCGCCTATCTCTAGTAAATCCACAAACTAAACCTCTAACATAGGAGCTAGACTTATCGTTGTCTAGGAAGTCTAAATCTCGGATATCTCCTAAATGATCCGTAGAGGTAACTCCAGACGCGACACCAACATTTTCATTTGCCAATAAAACTTTTGTCAACGATGAGGTAGTTCCACTTAACCATCCTGTTTCAGCATCCAATATATTTGGAACATGAACCCAGCACTCCATCGTAAACCCAGATCTAGAGTAAGCTAGGTTATTAAACTCAGGGGTGTCTGGGAGTCTAAGAACACTACCAAGCGCTGAAGCTCCTTGCGGGAATGAAGATTTATTTTTTACTAAGCCTTCAAAGTAAGGTATAGATAATCCAGAAAAGAATACATTATCAGGATTTGTTCCAATCAACTGAGCATTATTATATAAATTATTTGTAGCACAGTTTGTTGTTTTAAAGTCTAAAGAAGAAGGTAAAACTAAATTACTATCTAAAAAGTTATAAATAGCAAAAAGACCGTCAGTAGTTATTTGATCATCTAAATTTAAAATGGTTGCTCCTTGGCTACCAGAAACATTATAAATAATACCACCTTTTCCTACACTAGGAACAACTAGATGATTATATCCAATAGAAGGACTTTTTGTAGATGCTTTTACGAACTTAGGCTGTATAGGCAATACTATCCCGTTCACTTCAGCCTGTGAGAATATTAGAGTTTTTTGCTTTTGTAAATCTACTGATAAATTATAATTTTCTAAAAACGAAAAATCATTAATTGGAATTTCTCCAGGTAAGAAAAGTATTTCACCATTACCATATAAAGCAGGAACTTTTACAGCAACTTCAATTTGTTTTTTTCTTCTGTTAATTTTATCATTATGATTTATAATTTCAGAAATAATAACCTGTCTTTGATTCTTAACTATAGCTGAATCTTCAGTCTCTCCATTAGCAAAAAACTCTTGAAGTTGTGATGATAAATCGTATAAATGTTTATTTCTTTGCTGTCTTAGAACTGCTAAAAAGTGATCTTTATCGTAATAAGAAGTTAAACCTACACTATCGTCAATTATGTCTTTATCAAATACATTATCTTTAAATTTATCAAAAACATCAACAGAAACAGCGTCCCCCTTACCACCTAAATTTGGATCATAGTTATACTTCCAAGCATCTCCAGGCTGAACAATCCCAGAAATAGCGAGGAATACTGGATCTAATCCTCCTGTTTGAGAGTCGTAGTAGAGTCCATCGGAAGTTAATATGTACTGACCTCTCCTACTTATAGGGGGTCCATAAGTAAGTCTAAAGACTTCATCAGTAGGAACAATTCCTGGATCTTCTATGGGACATCTTTTAATTAAACTTTTGTTTGGAATTGAAGAGAATAAATAATCAAATTCGGCAGAATCAGAAAAGCAGGGCTCTAGGTCTGGGTTTAAGCGTCTTTCTTCTAAAATTTCATCAATGTCTCTAATTACTCTGTCATATTTTTCAATGTAACTAATGTAAATACTTTGTCTTTCGGTAAAAGCTCCTAGAAACTGTTGATTTATAGTTTGAGTACCAGCTAGGGAGGTTTGAGAAAAATTACCTGATTTGGCATCCTGTAGCTGTTTAAATTGGTTTAAACAATTTATTATATTTTCGATATCAGCTTGGATTTCAGCAATTACGTTTAAAGCTCCAGCAACAGCCCCTGCTAAAGCACCTATTAGTCCTAAAGCACTTTGTAAAAAGTCCAATTGACCAAAAATACTTATGCTTCCATCGTCATTCTCTTTTAATCCAAGTTTAGTAAGGATAGCATAGTATAGATTTCTAATCTTATTTTCAACCGCAGCCCTCGATTTTATAAACTGCTCCTGCAAGGCAATCAAAGCGGGCCCAGCTAAAAGAGCTAGGGCTTGCTTTCCTAAGTCAGCTAAACAAGGAGGGATTCCAAATTCAGAAGCTACAGCACCTAGGGGATCATCGGTTGTCTCTCCAATTTGTTGTGCCTTTTCAGCTATTCCAACATAAGTGTCTAAGTTTACCATGATTAATACTCAAATAATACTCCTGTAAATAGATAGCGACTCGAAGGAAAGTTTGTAAGATTTGCTACTACTGGTGGCGCAACTGGGGTAGGGGGGTTTAAGTCTACTTTAGGGGCTTGTAATGCTATACTTGCGCCCGATGTTATATTTACACCAAGGGCTCCAAACATATTAATAGACCCCAAACTTTGCATATTAATATCACCTTGAGATAGTACGGAGAGGTTAGAAGTGGTTAGTTGGATTTCAGATGCTTCTATAGTTACTCTTCCCACGGATACTCCAGTTGGAACTGCGCTTCCTGCTCTAATAACAATATCATTAATAGGTTCTTGATTTGGTAAAGCTACAGTAGCGGGAAGACATTCGATAAAAATTTTACCTCCAGCAGATTTTGTAAATAAGTTAATGTCTCCTGTTCCCGTTTGTAAATTTATATTTCCAGCGAACAGTTTATCCTCTGCTATTGCGTTAGTTCCTGTAGAGTTATTTATTAGATTAAGTTCTGTTCCATTCTCTACAGCTATAGTTGTTTTTGATTCTCTATTTACAAATCTCTGCGGTCCTAATGTTTCAAGAACAGCCCCCATGCTACATAAACTTCTTGAAGCTGGAAAATTAGTTAACTTAAAAGACGAATATTCTCCAGCCTGAAGAGTAATACTATCTTGTGAAGGCGTGTCATCTAGATTAATAAACTTACCTGCCCCAGTAAAAACTTTTGAATACGTTAAAGGCTCATTACTACCTTGTCGCTGAACAAACTCTAAACCGTAATTACCGTCAGTTTTAATAACAAAATCTCTATCTAAAACGCTTGCTTGTTTACTTTTTCCAGATCTATCTACTCCTCTAGCCATAGTAGGGATAAACTTGTTTTTAGTTAGGGCACCCTGACCTTGCCAAACTAAGCCTTCACAAGTTGCTAAATAAATCCACTCTGGAGAGCCTTCTGGTTTGCATACAATTATCGTACTGTTTACTTTTGGTGAAGGGGTCTTTAAGGCTCCTCCATCTCCTGAATGAAAAGGAGCACTGATTAAAACAGGACGAATTTCATTTCCGCAGCCCTCAATAACGGCTTTAAGACTTCCACTATTATAAATATCTATATTATTTTTTACTACTGCTAATGCTAACTTCATTAAACTATCGCTCTCAAAGTGAATTGGGATTTGTAACCCACATTAGGGTCATAGTCATGTTTATATCCTGTGATTAAATATCTACTTGGTAAACTTTTTGGTAAATAATGAATATCTAAAGATGCCTCTTTTCCAACTAAAAAATAAGAACCAAATTCATAGCAAGGCTCTGTTTCTACGCTAATTTCAAAAGCCTGTTTTTTAAGTTCTCTATTAAACTTAGCAGAGGCTTCTCCAGGAGACAAAAGAAGAGTAGGGGGTAGTTGGACAGTTCCCCCACTGCTAGGCTGATTTGCTTGACTAATTATCTCATCAAGGGTTGTTTGTAATTCTATTTTTCTAGTAGTTAAATCTGATGCTATAGTGTTGCTGTTATTTATAGTAATATTATCTAATCCTGATTTTGTTTCTTTTAATAGTAAATCTACTACGTTTTTATCATATTTACCTCTAATCTCAGCTAAACTTGTTCTTAAAGAATCAGGATCAAATTTAGGTATAACTAAATTTGTTAAAACTTCAGATAATATGCTTCTTCCTGCTGTTTGTGCCGTATCTAAGGTTTGACTAATAGTATTTTGAAACGCTGCAAAATATGCAGCGTCCTGGCTTATAGTTGCTCTTCTCACTTTAATGTCGTTACTGGTCTTGCGGCTATTCGTAGTAAAGTTGGGATTTCTATTAATATCATAGTTTAGTAATCTATTAACTTCTTCATAATAACTTCTATTACCTATAAACTTATTATCTATAGGATGAAGAGGTATACTAATTACTTCACTGTTATCTTTATTTCCATACAAATATTTTTCAATAAGTATAGGATCCCCACAGACTATTGTAGTATTATTTGAATTAGTCCCTGGTAAAGTATAACTATTTTTAAATTTTTGATCAACCCAGAGAGTATTTAGCTTAACGTTACTTTCAGAAAAAAGTTGAATATCAAAAGCGTTATTAGAATATGTTTTAAGTTTATTAAATAAACCAGTAATTAAAAACTCAAGAGGGTTTTGATTAGCACTGTCTTGATTACTTATTTGAAGTCTTATTTTTGACTCAGGGGCTTCTGGTAATATGTCATTCCATATTTTAAACTGGTCTTTTGTAAGACCTGGAGGTTGCGATAATGGGAAAGGATCATATATTAAATTAAGATTAAGTTCATCCTTTAATGTATTTATAATTGATTGATTTTTTATAAACGAAGCAAGATAAGGAGCATAAAGATCTTTTACAAGATTATTTTGTAAAAAATCATTCAAAGAGAATATACCAGCATACTTAGATTCGTCGTAGTATGATCCTACAGTCGTAGATTCTAAAAACTTTGTAATATTATTAGCTAAATACAGGTTAAGGTCTGGTAGAAGAACAATTATATTATCACTGCCCGTTAAACTTGTTATATAACTTTTTATAATATCTGTTATAATTAAGTGAATATCTAGCGGATAGTATGAAATCTGCGAAGGACTTGTTCCTGTTGTATTTTGAGAAGGGTAGGCATTAACGCCGTTTGCTTTGTCAACCGTATTTTTTCCATAAGCTACGCCTTTTATAAGCTCAATTAATTGAGAAGTACCTTTAACCTCATGCTTACCCGCAGTGTTATTTCCAATTACTGTTGATAAACTTTGACCATTTATAGATCCAAAAAAACGAATATGAGGAACTAAAACTAAAGTTGTTTCTACATCTGCTCCAATTAGATTTATATATATATTTTTAATCGCAACAGCATGAGGTCCTGAGTGCTTGCTAATTGTATCTTCTAAACCATAATAAAGATATAGTAATGGTTGAAAAGTTGGATCTAATGATTCCGAAAAAAGAACTTTTTTTTGGTTTGCTACGGAATCTTCAGTTATCTCTAACTCTCCTATATTTTTTAGAGCTTCTGTGTAACCCCTTAAAGCCTCTATACCATACGCAACAGTTAAAAAATTAATAAAAGTTTTACTTTTATCAATAAACTTTAAAACAAAACTATTGTCTTTTCCAGCAGTGTGGGTCAAAGAGGTTATACTTAAATTAGGAACTTGTACAACACCTTCTTGAGGGTTAGCATTTATAGTATTAAATAAAATTCCTTTTCCACTAATTAAATTATTTTTAAGATTAGTGTTAGAATTAAGCTTTGATAAAATAATATCTTTGCTTAAAGATTCTAGTTTCTTATCCTCATGTGCCTTAATTATCTCAAATAACAAAGACTTGCTACTAGCTAATAGTATCATTTTTTAACAGGAATTATTATTTTATCTCCAACATTTAATCCTTCAAAAGGATCATTTAAGTTATTTACTAAAAGTATTAACCACCACAAATTTGAATCATTTAAAAATAAATTTGCTATTAAGTCCGCTCTATGTTCATATCCAACAGGAACAAAACCTTCTTTAAAACTAAAATTATTTTCATAGTTTAATAAAAAATTATCAAATGAAGAATCGCCAACTATAGTAGTAACTAAAGCATTTTTATGCCTAACTTCTGTAAATCCAAAAGAATAAGGAGTTGGTGGTGTTGTTTTGTTTTTCATTTTTTATAAAATTTTAGATCAGCAGGTACTCCGTTGTGATCGGATAACTACTAGAGAATGGCGCGGTAAACTCCTCATAGTGTACACTATCAATGCTATAGGGCTCATTTATAACTGAGTTCCAGCCCAGACTTACATCAATATCTTTTGGGAAATTATCTATACTTTGGAATAACTCAGTAAAGCTCTTTGGAACTTCAGAGTTTTCTTCTAAAAATGTTTTATTTTTTAAAGATATAGCATCAATTAATTCCATACTAACAGTAATAATATGAGGTGTTAAAGTTTCTATATGATAGTTTATATCTTTTGATATTTTTATTGAATAGCTTTGAGCTACACACATGATGTTTTGATACATTGATCCATGATTTAAGAAGATAAAAGGAATAGTACCAAAGTTGCTATCTTCTTTAACCATAGAACTTTTAATAATATTTGTCCAAAATAAATATTGATCTATAATTTTTTGATCTTTGTTTGTTAGTACCGGGATATTATTACCAGAGTTTATAACTGAGTTATAGTCTGTATTTCCTTTAACGTATCTTTCAAATAGTATTTTTGAATATGGAACTTTCTTAAGTGATGTACTTTTTAAATTTATATTTTTAAATTTTGCTTTTTCTTTCTCAGTGCTCTTAGAATATTTGGATGGATCTTCAATAAAGCCTAATGATTCAGGTGTTAATAGTTGATCTCTTAAATGTAATAAATTTAATTTAAAGTTTATATTAAAAGTTCTTATTGAGCCGTTTGTATAGATAGGTATTGGACTTGAATCTGCTACAGGCTTTAATATACTAAATTCATTTTTCTTTGTTTCATCTATTTCTATATTTTCATAAAAAGGCAATTTCACATAATAGGTTTCAGAATCTTTATTCTTAGATGTAAAAACAAAGTTAAGATAAGACCTCTCTGGGAGTAATCTATTTATAAATGTCATGGCCCTACTCCATTATTTAATGGTAACACTAATGGGGTGTTTCTACCTACAGATTGTGCTATAGAATTTGCTAACTCACCTCCTGTTATAGCTTTTGCCTCTTGAAGTTGGGTATTATTTAAGTTAGCAAGTTGAGTTATTAATTCATCAAATTTAAGGTTTGTAGAGTCTGTAGCTTCTTTTTGACCCATTTTAAAAGTTGTTATTAGTTCAGTTATAGCAGCTTTTTCTATTTCTTGTTCTTTTATTCTAGTTTGTAGTGCTAAGTCTACTGCCTGAAGTCTACCTAAGTATTCAGCTCTTGCTTTATCCGCATCACTTAAATCTATCGCGTTTTCAAATAAACCCTCAGCCTCATCTCTATTTGCTATTTTGTTAGTATTTTCTGATGTCTTTCTAGCTTCCTCAACGAGCTTATTAAATAGTTCACCAGTCTTAGAATACTCAAAACCAAAAGGATCATCTAATATTTTAAATAATATGCTAGTAAACGCTGATGTATAATAAGTAAGATATTTAAATCCCTCTGCTAAATCAGCAATTAACCCTTTAAAAGGTGTTAAACTAAGCTCTATAAGATTGATAAATTTTGCTATCGCAATTCCTATTACCTGTCCTAACAATTTGAAAGGTGCTAGAATAATAGCTCCAACAGTTTTGAAAATGTCAATTATAATAATAACAACAGATTTGAGTATAGAAAATGTATTTTTTAAATTATCTCCAATCTCTATTGTAGCCATAAATCCATCATAAGCTGACATAGCCATTTCATAAAGCAAATATAAACCAGCCGCAACTAATGCTATAATACCAATTACAGGGGCTACTGCGGTCGCTATTGTTCCCAGTACAGCAGTTAAAGTAGTTCCAAAAAATGCCATAACACTACTTAATCCAGCTAGAAAAGAACCTGTCAATACTCCTTGAATTGCTATAAACGCAGAACCAAGACCCGCTAAAACTCGACCTAAATAGGGGGATTCTAAAAACCCTACGAACATTTTAACTGCTGTACCTAGTACATCTATTGCGGATACAATCTCTGCTTCGTAAGTTTTTAATAAGTTAGTAAAGAACTCTGAAAGAGGATTAAAAGCCACTAAAATAAGTTGTAAGAAATCTACAGTAGGTCCTTTATCTTGATTAGTTTTTATTTCTTCTAGTGCTTTATTAAAATCCGATAAAGCATTATATAATTGTCCTCCAATTAATTCATTTAGACTATATGTTTTTCCTTCAAAAGTTGATTGAGCGTCTATTAATCTTTTTGAAGAGTTATAAGCATTTGAAAGTCCTTTTTTTAGTGTTTCAGAGGCTGTAGCAACGTCTCCTAGCTGTAGAGCAGCTAGAGTTCTAGATCTAACTTCTAATAAACCAAGTCTTGATAGTTCTGCGTAGTTCTCAAATCCTGGTTTAAATAGTTCTTGAAATATTGGAGTCAAATCAATACCAGAACCAACCTGTCCTTGTAGTTCAACAATTAAATCAGCAAATTGTTTTTGAATTTGTGGGGATAGTGCTTTTAGTTGAGGAAGTCCTTTAACAACTGCGTCTAAAGCCGCAACCAACCTTTCTGTACTAATACCATAAGTTTCAGAGGTTGTCTTTAATCTTTTAGCCAGCTCGTTTGTCTCATCAACAGAGAATCCTAACTTTTTCTGTAAGGTAGTAAAAAGTTCTATAGTTTTTTCGTATTGTTGATTAGTAGTTTTTTGGAATAAACTTAGTTTTAAAACTTCACTAGAATTTTTATTTAATCCAGCATCTAAAGCAGTTATTGCTAAGGTTAGTTTTTGTGAAATAGTTCCATCTAGCCCTTTTAGTGCTGTTCCTAAGTCTTTTCCATTTATATCAAAAGTTTTTCCTAATCCTGCGGTAGCTTTTTGAGCATCAGAAAAAGCGTCAAATGCGTTTTGTAAGGTGTCGGTTAGTTGATAAACTCCAGCTAACAGTAAAGAGTTTTGTGTTATGTTTTTTGAAATTTCTGACGCCAAACTAGCAGTATTAGTAGAGCCGTTGTTAATGTTAACAGAATTAGAGTTAACAGCATTAGTAGCAGAGCCTAATGCTTGTGATAGTTTTGAAAACATACTTTGTATATTCATATTACTCTAATCGTTCTGGTTGTTCTACTTTTTTAGATATTTTATAGAGGGGACCTATCACATAAGGTTTTCCTAAAATAAAAGTTTTATAGTCTTCATCTCGAAGTTGTCTATTTTTATATAGAGCGATTA
>JGI10211J14876_10000452_pt1 | contig 17731 bp, 13 predicted proteins | sample Etolagsediment_FD_14876 | JGI IMG/M metagenome (IMG submission 14876)
ACAGCGATTCAAACAGCTGATTCAGGTTATATTTCTAGAAAATTAATTAAAGCAGCCGAAGATTTAATGATTCATTATGACATGACTGTTCGAAATGCTTCTTCCAATATTATTCAATTTACTTATGGTGATGATAATATGGATCCTACAAAATTAGAGAAAATTACAAAAATTGACTTATTTGAAAAAACAAATGAACAAATGGAAGAAACCTATAAGATGAAAGATATGAAGCGCGACTATTTTGAATCTTTTATGACGAAAGAGGCAATTGATGAAATGATGCATAATAACGATTATCAAAGTTATCTTCATGCTGAATATAAAGAAATTATTGATTATCGAAATATTTTACGAAATAAATTCTTTCAATTTACAGAGGCTATTGGTGATGTACAGACATATATTCCGGTCAATCTTTTCCGTGTCATTGCATCACAACGATTGAAATTTAATATTAAAGATTTTAGTATGAGTGATTTAACACCGAAATATATTATTGATGAATACAATAAGTTAATGCAGAATTTGGTGAAATTTTTACCTGAAAAGAGTGATAACTGGAAACTTTTTAACATCGTATTTAAGTCATTTTTAGCTACGAAAAGAGTCTTGTACGAATATCGTTTAAATAAATTGGCTTTTGATGATTTAATATTATTGATGAAAAATAAAATGTTGGAAGCCTTTATTAGTCCAGGTGAAATGGTCGGTGTTATTGGTGCGCAAACATTGGGGGAAATTTCAACGCAACTCACTTTAAATACTTTTCATTTAGCAGGAACGGGTTCTGCATCTGTTGTTGTGACCGATGCTTTACCAAGACTGAAAGAAATTTTGCGATTAACCAAAAATTTGAAAAATAAAAATATGACCATTTACTTAAAAGATGAATATAAATTTAACAAAGAAAAAGCAACATTAGTTAAGCATAAATTTAGTTTTACACAAATTAAAAATTTACTGGAAAGTATTGAAATTCTATACGATGATAAAAGTGGTAATACTTCACAAAAAGAAGATATTGAATTTATTCAATCGTACAAAGAATTTAGCGCACTGTTTGATATTGATAACACTGATGATGATTGTTTCTCTCCATGGATTCTACGTATTAAATTTGATAAAGAAAGTCTCATGAACCGTAATATTACCATTCAGGAAATTCAAGAAGCCATTAAAGAAAGTAGTCATGATGACGATGCGATTGAGTGTATTTTCAGCGATGATAATGCTCGCGATGTAGTCATGCGTATTCGCATTAAAGAAGAAGATACTGAAAACTTCTTGGATTTCATTCGTGATTTTGAAAAACAATTGATTGAATTTCCATTGCGAGGTATTTCCAATATTGAGCACGTAGAAGTTCAAGATTCGAACATTATTGAATATAATTTGGATGGAAGTCTAAGCAATGTCAAAGAATGCATTTTGAAAACCAATGGATCAAATTTATTGGAAGTATTGGGTAATGATAGTGTCGATGCAAGTCGTACTTATACGAATGATATATTGGAATTCCATGAAATTTTCGGCATTGAAGCCACGCGCGAATTATTATATCAAGAAATTAAAAAAGTATTTGGTGGCGATAAGGTAAATCCCCGCCATTTCCAATTATTAGCAGATATTATGTGCTACCGAGGCGTCTTGATGCAAATTGAACGTCATGGTTTAAATCGTAATCCTGAAATTGGACCCATTGCTAAAGCATCATTTGAAGAAGTTATGAATATATTGACACAAGCTGCTGTCTTTGGAGAACGTGAAAATATGAAAGGTGTTTCATCCAATATTTTAGCGGGCCAATTTTGTAAAGCGGGAACCAATGTATTTGAAATCTTAATTGATGAAGAAAAAATGCTAGCAGGTAATGATGAAAATAATCAAAATAATGGTTATGCAAGTGAATTCAAAGCAATTACGCAAGAAAAAGTGGAAGAATTAATGAATAAAACTTTCCAGACCAAAGAACCTGACGAACATATTCATGAAGATGCATTTACTTTCGGATTCGGGATGGAAAATGAAGAAGAAAAGATGTTGTCGAAAAAACATGAAAGTAAGATTAAAATTGTGTCAAACAGTGGAGAATCAAAAGCAAGCATCGAGGCTAATATTGATAATATGACTTTGGATGAAGTACTGGAAGAAACCAATAATGGCGATTCAGATTTAAATGAATTGACTTTGGATGAAGTGGTTGATGAAATGACAGAAGAAAATGAAAATATTAATCCTAAAAATGGAGAAAAAGCAAATGATATTAATGAATTAGAATTAGAAGAAGTACAAATGGAAAATGAAAATAAAGATGAACTGACCTTAAATGATGAAACAATAGTGGTCGAAGAAGCACCTAAAAAGAAAAGGGGACGTCCACCTAAGAAAAAGTAATATTATATAACTATCATTTATAAAACAATTAAATTTTTATTAATAAAAATTTAATTTTTTATTGAATATATTTCATGCTCTGCATTTTAATTATAATTGAAATTGTATTTATTTAATTTAGGTATAAAATAGATATTTGTATCTGGCTTATCGTAGGTTGTATTCTCTAGATTTAAATATTTATATTTTTGATTCATAAAAGATTGAAATTCATTACGGTATAACATTTTATTAGTGTTCCAATATTCATAATACATTAAATTATTAATATATAATTGTATCTTTAACCCGAGAATTGAATTATCAAATAAGTTTTTATCTAAAAAGTAAATCTCTTCTAATAAATAAGTAATTTTATTAAATAACAAAAATGTTAGATCTTTTGATTTTTTTGATAAATTTTTAAATTCTTTATTTAAATTTACATTACTTGAAGGAAGCTGGACTTTGTTATAAATAATAGCAAAAGGCACTCTTAAATCATCATAATATCTAAATAAATAATCATCAATTTGAGTTAATTCTTCTAGAATATCATTAGCATAATTTTTATTTTTCTCCTTTTGTTCTTCACGTTGTGCATTTAAATAATTAAATGCTGTAAAAAAGAAAGCAAAAATTAAACTTACATTTGCATAAATTCCCCAAATATATTTATCTTTTTCTCTAGCTATTTTTGGTATAATTATAAATATACTTAAAATAACTATTAAAAATATAACACCTTGTATAAGTATTGAATTTTTTAATAACATCTATAATATTGATAAAGAAAAATTATTATTTTTATAATTAATATTTTTGTAATTAATATTTTTGTAATTTAATTTATATGAATATAGTATATGAAAAAAAAATCTTCATTGTTTGCTAATAAACTTATTTTAATTTTTTGTATTATTCTTATTATTATTTGCTTAGGTATTCTTTCATATTTTAGTTATTATAAAATAATGAAAAAAAAAGTATATATAGGATGTTTATATAGTCAAACTGGAATTGTTGGAGAAGAATCCTATAAAAACTATTTACTATTGAAAGAATCTATTCAATACGCAATAACAAAATATAAAGTAAATATAGAATTAGAATTAATTTACAAAGATTTAGGTGATAATTTAGATAATTACTATAATTGGGTATTATACTGTGTTAAAAAATACAATATTAAATACTTTTTTGGTTGTTGGCGAAGTAATGAACGTAAAAAAATTATTCCACTACTTATAAAATATAATTTGCGACTTTTTTATCCGAATCAATATGAAGGTTTTGAGTGTATAAATAATATATATTATTTTGGTCCTACTATTAATCAACAATTAATACCTGGATTAAAATATATGTTTAGTCAATTTTTAGATAAAAAAGATGTTTATGTAATTGGAAATGATTATATTTATGTACATATTTCTGATAAAATTATAAAAAATTTTATTAAAAATAATGAATCAACATATCATAAAAAGTATGTAAAGTCTCTATATATTCCATTTAATATTTCTCAAGAAAAAATAAAACAGAAAATAATAAATTTTGTACAATATATGTTAGATAAAAGTTCTAATGGAGCAATTATTATTAATTTAATTAATGGTATGAAATTAAATGTATTTTTTCAGAAAATAATCTATGACTTATACTATAAAAAATATAAAAAATTAAATAATAATTATCACTTTCAAACAAATAAATTTCTAAATTATATTAAAAGTAATAAAAGTATATTTATTGATTCTTATGAAAAATATCCAGTTATTTCATTATCAACATTAGAGGACTTATATCAAAAAAAAGATTTAAAATATTTATATAATGATTTTATTTGCCAAAATTTTACTGATGAAATTCTAGAAAATTCTAATTTTCAATTATATAATGGCTTGGGAAATGTAGATGAAGATACATATTTTCTTATTACTTATCGTAATAAAAACAATATAAAAATTTCAGGAACTTTATACTCTACCTTTTTATCAACCTTATTTTTTGCAAAAACATTATCAATTATGTTAAAAAAAGATTTAAATATACATAATGTAAATCAGTATAATCAAGAAAAAAATATAGAAGTTTTATCAATTAATGGTTACCACGCATTAAATAATAACAATAATATAACAAATAATTTTGTAATTGCTAAATTAAATGAAAAGAATATATTTAAAGTAATTTACCAAAGTTATAAAAATATAAGTCCAAAGGTATATTTAATAGAGAATCAAACTGTAGACTGTGATGTGACTTTTAAAGAACAAATTGTATCGATTATTCCAAATAAATTATAGTAAAAAAATACAAGAACTTTCTTTATTTAAATTTACATTTTTTTTCCAATCATTAAATATGGAATATATATAATCTTGATGTTCTATTATTTTTTGATATTTTTCTGAAATAATAGATTCATCTTGTTGTAAATAATATTTTTTAATAAAATCTTGATCAATAATTTTTAAAACATAAAGAAAATAAAAATGACATATTTCAATCTTATTTTTATGTTCTGTGTTAGTACATAAATATAAAACAGAGTCACTAATAGGTTGATGAATAATTTTTTGAAAGCTTTTTTTATGGAAAATAATGTCAGCATCAGGAACGTGAAACTCTGCTTCGTCATTCATTGACTCAATAATTTTTTTTAAATGAATAAATTTTTGAATATCTTCATAAATACTTTTGATGGAACTTTTTACTTCAATCATATATTCAATAAAATAATCATTATTTTCTTGATATAATAACAATCCATCTATTTCACCTTTTAATTGATGTACATCTTGAATCTGCAATTTCAAAAGTTTAATAAAATCAATATTTTGAATATATATGTACTTCGGGTTTAATTTACAATATTTTTTTAAAATTGTTTCCGCATAATATTCTGATTTTTTTCCCAATAATGTACGTTCCATATTATTAATTTCAATTAATTTATGTTCAATATTATTTTTTTCTTCCAATTCAATAAATTGTTGTAAATAAAAATTTAATTGTCGAGATAATTTTAGAAATAATTGATATTTATAATGAATTAAATTTAAACTACATAATAATTTAACTTGAAGCTGTTTATTGCATTCATATTGTATCATCAATAATTGATAATATTGAATAAGTTCCTGAAAATTCTTTTTTCGTTGTTCTAAAATAGTATGGATTTTAGATAATTTAAAAAAATATTTACGTAAATTTATTTTACATAATACATTCTCATAAAACATTTTCTGAAAAATATCATTTATTTGTTGAACTAAGTGTTCATAATTTGATTTTTTATCAAATACAATTTTTTGACGAATAATTTTCACATATTTGAGATAATTATATTTTTTTATATGGTTAAGATCATAATGTTTTTTTATAAATTGATAAAAATAATTATAATCAAGCATTTTATTTTCAATTACATCATCTGTGGTTAAATTTTTCCCATAATCTTGAAGAAAAATACGAAAATCCATCCTGTTTATTTAGTAAATAATAATTAGCTATATGATAGGTGTTTACTATACTATTATACATTGTTATAATTAATTTTTTAAACTATTTTCTACGTGAATTAATTAAGAAAAAGCTGCACCTAAAGATTGCGTTAATTTAATCGATGGGGTTTTATCTTTGCATTTTGACTGACCAAATATAAATGTAATGTAATCAAATTTGTCTTTATATTCTAATTTCTTTTCACCCATGTAAATTAAAAATCCAACAATAATTGTAATAATAAAGAGAATCATTAAAACACGGTTTAATTGATTGATAAATAATATTTTTTTTTCTAATTGTTGTAATTCTCCAGGAACCACAGGTTTTTTTAATTTATCTTGTATTTCTTTTTGTTTTTCTTTTTCTTTTTTATTCACATTATCTAGCATATCACTTGCTTTTGATATATTTTCTTCATATTCTATTTTTTTCAGATTTAATACATAAATAACTAATAAAAAAAATATACTTAGTAGGAAGAAATATTGTTGTGTATTAATAAAAAATAAAAATAATATGTATAAAATAAGCGATTCTTTAAAGACAGTATAAATATTAATTTTTTTGTAAGGATCTACCAATACAACAAAAAAACTTAAAGTTAAATATCCAAAAATATGCTTCAAATAAACATTTTGACTTAATAATTTCTGTACTCGACAAGGAAATAATTCTCCTAAATAATTGGAAGAAATAATTAAAAATAAAATAAATATACTGTAAATAGAAATAGAATCAATCTGAAATAAATCTTGTAGTTGATTATTCATATAATAGTGACTTATATATTTTTATAAAAAGAAAAATATAGAATAATATAGATTAAGAATAATAATAAAAGTAAAAAATTTAACAATTTACAGGAATCATTCCCATTTGATTAATCATATTTAATTGACGAATTATATTTTTAGCTAAAAAAGGAACATAAATATTACACTGAATATTTAAAAAGTTATACATAGTTTGTTCATCAAAATTCATGGATTGATAAATAGAGTGAAGATCATCTATTTTATGAATATTTAGTTTCTCTAAGCACATTTTAGGGTAGTATCCTTGTAAAGCTGTTAATGGATAAGTTAAAATTGCTTGATCTTGGAATGAACAACGCGTATATTTTTTAAACGTTTCTTCTTTATTCTCAATCATTAATTTATGAAAAATATCATATAAACATTTGGTATCTTCAAGAGAACTGTGATATTGAATATCGTGCTCCGGTTTCAGTAAATATTCATAAACACTTTTTAGTTTAAAATTTGGTTGTATTTTGGGATATAATTCACGAATAAGAGGAAAAAAATCAATAAAATACCAATTCGATGGCATTTTTATTTGTGCATGTGAAAAATTATTTTCCAATATGAGTTGGTCAAATCCGAAATTATTATAAGCAATCCAGTAAATATCTTCTCGTTCATATTGCTTTCGAAGAACTTTTTTAATAGATGTGCACATTTCGGTAATTGTAAGTGCATTATTAGCTTGTAAAGTATCTTCATCTATTCCATGAATATCTGTTCCTTCAATAACATTATTATAAGGATAGACGTAGTTATTCAATAGAATTTTACAAGTACTATCAAGCATCGTTATCTGCATAATCGCACTTGTTAATAAATCAAGACCATTGGTTTCCAAATCATAAAGTACATAATTTTTCATTTTATATAAATATTATTACGTCTTTGGCTTTAAGTTAAAATAAAAGAGTAAAGTGACTAAATAGAAAAATAAATAATGAAAATAAAATAAGATAAATAAAATAAGATAAATAAAATAAATAAAATAAAATAAATAAAATAAAATAAATAAAATATTATTTTATTTCTTTATTTGCTTTGGTATCAAAACTTTTCCAATTAAGTACTTTTTTTTTCAGTAAAATTTTGTGACTATTGTCTTTTTTTCGAGAAATAGTATATCGAATTTGATCTCCATTGTGTCGAATTTCATTTGCATAAAATTCTGCTTCTTCAATAAAGACATCAAAGTTTTTTTCCAAATCTTTAATCATTTTAAAAATATTTTTTTCAAATTGATAATAAAAATAGCGTTCGTCACTATCTAAGCTTAAATATAAGTGATCTTTTGTATAATGTCGATAAAAATTTATGTCACAAGCGTCAGTAATAATATCTGAAGAAGGAGAATAATCTTTTTCTTGGAACCATTTTTCCTTAGAACCTTTTAAATACCCATGCCAGAGTGTGCAATATTTCTTATTTAGTAGTTCATCATATTTTGGATCTTCAAAATAGTAATGTTGTTCTATCATATTAGACTATGTAATAATTTACTTTTCCTAGTATTCATATATGATAATTTTATTGAAAAAAAAAAATTATTTTTTTTTAATTTTTTAATAAAATTTTAATAAAATTTTAATTTATAATTCAGAAAGTTTTATTTTAAATATATGTTATAAATAGGATTCTATGTTTTATATTAAAAAACGTAATCAATATTTTAATGAAAAAAATGAAAAATTAAAAGATTCTAAAAAAATAGAAATATTAAATGGAATTTACATGCCTCCTGTGTATAAAAATGTGAAATATTACTATAAACCCAAAGATAGTTATGCAACAGGTGTCGATTCTTTAGGAAGAATTCAACATAAATATACCAAAGAACATACGTTACGACGCAATATAAGTAAGAAAAAAACTCTTATTGATGTCAATAAAAAAATTAAAAGAATCAAGAAGAAAATTGATGATGATTTATTGAAAAATAAATCTCCCAAAGAAAGAAATATTGCCCTCATTCTTAAATTAATGAATCAATGTCATTTTCGAATTGGAAACAAACAATACGAGGAAAAATACGGATCTATTGGTTTAACTACTCTTCAAAAAGAGCACATTAAAATTAATAAAAATAAAATATATATTGAATTTATTGGTAAAAAGGGAGTAGAAAATAAATGTTTATTAGAAGACAAAAAATTAGCATCTATTCTTAAAAAATTATATCATACCAATGATTCCTACTTATTTTCTTATTTGAATGACAATCATGAAACACGCAATATTTCCGTAAATGATGTGAATCAATATTTAGATGAATTTGAGATTACGAACAAAGATTTACGTATGTGGAATGCTAATTATTTATTTTTAAAATTCTTACACCAGGAATTAAAAAAGAATACTTCTTTTGTAAATACAAAAACAAATAAGAAAAAATTAATGAAATTGGCGGTTGAAAAAACGGCACACTACATGCATAATACACCAACAGTATGTAAAAGTAGCTACATTTGCAAAGATATGTATCACCAATTATTAGATAAAAATAAGTTATTCCAAGAATTACAGAAGCCAAAAGTAAATATTATGGATCTAATCAAAAATCATTAATTGTAAATATCTTAAGCTGTATAAAAATAAAATAAACAATAATTATATTCATTTTATTTATATATAATAAATATCATTTCATATTTATTATAAAAAATTTATGTTTAAGAAAATTAATTATTATTAATATCTTTTAGATTAATAATTCGGTTTAATTTAGGTAATATTTCACTATCATGTGTAATCACAATAATCGTTTTATCGTGTAATTCAGTTAGAATCATTTCAATAACTCGTTCTTTGGTTAGTGCATCTAAGCCAGCCAATGGTTCATCAAAAATATAGATCTGTCCTTTTTTGAATAAAGATCGTAAAATAATGGTTATTTTCTGCATACCTAATGACAAATTACTTCCATTTACTCCACTATTAGAATAAATTTTACGGGGTAAGTTATTATAAATATGATGTAAATCATATTTTGATATCAGTTGTTTAATATGAATATCTTGGACATGGGGATTTCCATATTTAATATTATCAATAATAGAATAATTAAATAAATTTGTACGCTGATTTACATAAATTAATTTTTGTCGTAAATAAAATAAATCAATGGATTTAATATCATGTCCTCCGATGTAAATATTTCCGTACTGGGTTTTATATAAACCAATTAATAATTTCATTAACGTTGATTTTCCGGAACCTGAAGAACCAACGATAGCAATTTTTTCTTTATCTTTGATTCTTAAATTTAAGTTATTAATCACATTATTTTGATTATTATTATAAGAGTAGTATAAATTTTGAATTATAATTTCACCATGATGGATGCAGTTTTTCTTTTTATTATAAATTTGTAAATCTAATAAATCATGAATGAAACTTTGTGATGATTGCAATTGCCCGTAAAGAGCAATTCCTGTAGATATTTCCTCATTAATATTCATTAAATATTTCATAGCATAACTTAATATAATTAAAATACTTATAAAATTCACTATTGACAATGACCCTTTTTTCATTTTGAAGTAAGAAAATAACATAATAATGGAAGAAATAACAATAATTGTAAATTCAGAAGAAAACGTTAATTTACGTTGTCCCCACAAACTCTTAATGTAAGATTTACTAAACATAGATTCATATTTTTTATTTTTATTTATTTCCTTATCTTCTTCATTATTCAAATAAACATTCAGTAAATTATTCATACTATCATTTAATTTTTCACTATTATCAAAGATTAAATCTTGCTTTGATTTTGAATCTTGAATAAATAAAGGTAAATTATAATAATAAATTAAAATAATAATAATGATTCCTAAACTATATAAAAATCCAATTTGAATATCTAAAAAGTAAAAGTAAATGTTAATAATAAAAATTCCAATAAACGTTGGCATAATATTAATGACTACATCTTGATATAAATCCAAAATGTCATTTGCGATCAACATAATACGAGATATAACTTCACCTGATTTCATTTCTTTATAATCGTAACTATATCGTTTGATTAAATTCCCAAAAAGTAAGTTACGAACATATAAAATATAACGTGGTAAAATAATACTTTCCAAATAATTTTTAGTAAAATATAGAAAAGATACAATTAACCAAATAAAGATAATGATTACAATGATTCCAGGTGCATTTAATTTTTTAATATTTTCGTAATAGTCTAAAAAGCTCCCTTTTGGTTTATCAATTTTAATTTTTTCAAATAAATCACCAAAAAGTCGAGATAATATAATAGATTCTACTGGAAAAATTAATAATATAATAATTAAATGGACTATCATTAATTTTTTATTTTCATGAAAAAAATCAACAAATAATTTTTTAAATAACATATATTGATCTATTAAATACAAATATAAAAATTTGTTAAAAAAATAAATAATAAATGAAATAATTTTATTTAAAATGAAGTTAGTCTTAAATAGTAAAGGATTGAATAAAATTTTGAATTCATTTTAAAATGTTAAAATATATTGATCTTTCTGTTAAAAAAGAACAAGATATTGAAGATATTGTTTCGAACGTTTCTATAAATATTGCTAAAAATACATTTATTAATGATGAGGAAAAAAGTAAATTAAAAAAATTTGTAAATGAATTACTTTCTATGTTTCGAATGAAAATAAAAATAGAACATGAAAGAGATGTAGAAAACGAAAGAAATAAACACAAATTATTACCCTTTTTAAATCCGAATGCTGAAAACCCTACTAAAAAATCATCATATTTATCATTTTATAATCAAATATTTAATGAACTCCGAAAGAAATATGATATTTTTCCTAAAAAATCTCAATTAAATTATGTGTATCGTTTACTAAAATTTAAAAAAGAAATTATTCCCAATATTGATCTTGAAAATATATTAATTACAAAAAAAATGCGCTCTGAATCAGGTGTACTTGTTATTTCTGTTATTATGCCACCCGATAAATTTTCATGCACTTATGATTGTGCATATTGTCCCAATGATCCGACCTACAGTCGCAGTTATTATAAAGGAGAACCCACTGTTCAAAGAGGAGAGCGAAATAATTTTGACGCTTATAAACAATTTTTCGAAAGAGCCATGTGTTTATTTATTAATGGACATAATATTGACAAAGTGGAAATCATTATTTTAGGAGGAACTTTTTCTTGTTATGATCCAAAAATTGCTGAAAATTTTATCAAAGAATTATATTATGCGGCTAACAATGTATTTGAAGATCAATTAAATTTACGAAGTGCTCTCAGTATCGAAGAAGAAATGAAATTAAATGAAGATGCGCTTTGCCATATTATTGGCGTCACTATTGAAACACGACCAGATAAGATTTCTCGAAATGAGCTACGACGATTTCGAAAATATGGTGTAACACGAATACAAATGGGGGTTCAACATACAGATGACGCAATATTGGAAAAAGTAAATCGTCAATGCACGCAAAAACAAATTATACACGGAATTAAATTGGCGAAAGATAATTGTTTTAAAGTGGATATTCATATTATGCCAGATTTACCTGGCTCTTCTTGTAGTCAAGATAAAGAAATGATTGATACCATTATTAATAATCCTAACTACCAAGCAGATCAATGGAAAATATATCCGACAAATGTGCTTGAATTCACGGAAATTAAAAAATGGTATGAAGATGGTTCTTATAAACCCTATGCAGAATCACATTTTGAAGATTTTCTGCACTTAATGATTTATGCTGTTCATTATGCACCACCTTGGGTTCGTATTAATCGCATTCAAAGAGACTTTCCCGGAAATTATATTGAAGGTGGAAATAAAATAACCAATTTACGCCAAGTAATTCATGATAAAATGAAAGAATACAAATTAAATACCAATGAAATTAGAACCATGGAAGTAAAATCAAATGTTGAAAATATTCATAAGGCACGTCTTGTTCGAATAGATTATACTGGTTCGAATGGTCATGATATCTTTTTAAGTCATAAATCGTGCTCCTGTAAATTCTGCTGGACTTATTTCTTCTTCAAGATCAAGCAATTTTTATGGGCTCTTTTTGGCTTTGCCTTATATTTTTATGGTTGTGGAAATGAAGATACGATTTATAGTTTTCTCCGTTTACGTTTAACGAATGATAATTATAGTAATTGCTTTTCAGATATTTATCGGAAAAAAGCTAAAATCCGCGAATTACATGTATATGGTTCAATGAATGACACATATAGTAAAAATGAGAATAAAGAAACACAGCATATTGGCTTTGGAAAACAACTTGTATTTTGTGCTGAAAAAATTGCGTATGATTATGAATACGATGGAATGATGGTCATTTCAGGAAATGGAGTTCGAAATTATTATCGTAAATTAGGATACGATGTACCTGACCATGCGAAGGATAATGGAGGATTTATGGTTAAACATTTTAAGCAAAATGGAAAAAATTTATTTTTTCAGCAAAAAGAAAAAAACTTATTTATTAAAAAAAATATTTAATTCTACTATAATTTATAACAATTTATAACAATTTATAACAATTTATAACAATTTATAACAATTTATAACAATTTATTTTATTTATTTTTTTATTTTTCTATCTATATATAAAAATAAAGACTTATATTTTATGAATAGTGATTTATTTTATACATTTGAACTACCAAAAGTTCCAAGAATATTTCAAAATAAAGAACCATCCTTTAATGATCTTCTCATATTTTTCGAAAAATATAAATTTGAATTTAATGATTGTATTCTACAATGGATTCAAAAAATGAATCATTATTATGATAAACATAAACAAATTCAGATTTACATTTATACATTTATTTCTAAAGAAACACCTTTAACCAATCAATTATTAGATAAAGCCATTATTTTACGAACGAATTTCTATATTCATGTTTTACGAGATATGGAATCAATACCACCTTCCTTTATTAAAACACATTATGAAGAAGAAATGGAATATTTAATATTTTTATTAAATAAATATTATCAAAAAGAAAGCCGTAATCAATATGATAAAGTAATGAATGAATTAAATTACATGCCAGGAGGTTGTGGTTATTACAGCGCAAAAGAATCTTTCGAAAATAGAATAGAAAATAGATAAAATTATTATATGATTTATTAAATTAAATTATTTATTTAGAATTAAATAAAAGATATTATACTAATATATGAGCTATTTAATTTTATATGGAAGTCAAACGGGAAATAGTGAAGCCATATCATATGAATTACAAGAAAATATGAGACAATCTTTATCTTTTCAAAAAATAGAAAGAATGACCTTAAATCAATTCACGAAACAAGAAGATTTACTGAAAACAGAAAATTTAACAGTAATTATTATTTGTTCAACTACGGGAAATGGTGATCCTCCAGATAATGCAACTTTATTTTGGAGAAAAATAAAAAATCGTAGTCTTCCTAAAAATTATTTTGAATCTTTATCTTATTGTGTTCTTGGACTGGGTGATTCTAATTATGATCAATTTTGTAAAATGGGGAAATCCATTGATAAGCGTTTAAACGAATTAGGTGGAAAACGGATTTGTGAATTACAATGCTTAGATGAAGTAGATGATTTAGACGAAATCGTTCCTGAAGTATTAGAGAATTTAATAACTATATTGATAAATCATTTGTGAATTTATATATATGATTATTTAATATATATATATATGATTATTTAATATATATATATATGATTATTTAATATATATATGATTATTTAATATATATATGATTATTTAATCATATATAAAAATAAATTTATAATTATAAACATAACCGCTTTAACGCACACTAAAATATGAAGATTTATTTTTTACGTCATGAAAAAAGACCACAAGAGCAAACATTTGAAGTTTCCCTTACCGAAGAAGGTCATCAAAATGCCCAAAAATTAATACCCTTATTGGATTCTCTTTCAATTCAGCAAATTTACAGTTCCCCTTTTCTTCGCTGTCTTGAAACATTACATCCATTTTGTAAAAACAATGGTAAAAATATAAATGTAGAAAATAGTTTATATGAATTTGTGACAGAACGTTTATTTACACAATCAAATTATAAACAATCCTTAACACCATCCCAAAAATCAAATTATTTCGTAAAGCAGGATTATATTTCTTTTTTTGATATTGAAAATTTACTTTTTCCTCAAACTGAAGAATTCATGGAAGAACGAGTATATGCTTTTTTGAATCATTTAATCAAGAAATATCAAAATCAAGAAATATCCATTTTACTTTGCGGTCATAAGAAAATAGTAGATAAAATTTATACTTTATATTTAAATGAACATGATTTATTGAAAGAAAAATCTAAAAAAATAGAATATCCAATGGGAGGAGTAAGCTTAGTGTATGAGAATAATACTTATTGTTATCAACCTCTAAATTTTGAATAATATAATATTATTTTTTATTTCCTATTTCATTAATCACTATTTATTTTTATACTATAATAAAAAATTGATTTAAATTTTTTTATTCAAATTATCATTACATTAGTTAAATAAACTTATATTACAAAGCTAAAAAAATGAATCACAATAGCGGATATATATATGTTAGAAATCATTCGTCGTATGATATATATGATGCTTGTAAATTAGGTAAAGCATCTAATATTCCTGAAAGAGATACTCAATATGCGACGGGGGAGATTGAAAGAGGGCATTTTGCACAGGTATTTGAAGTTTCTATTGAAAAAATGGGAATTATTGAACGTTTATTACAAAATGAGTTTTGTAACTTAAATGTTAAATTTGATGCTGGAACTGAATTTTACAATAAAAAAATAATTCCACTTATTGAACCTTATCTATTGAAACTTGATATTAAATATAAAAAATTATCCAAGCAAGAAATTAGTAATTTAGTACGATGTGTCAGAGTAAGAAAAATTATGAGCAAAATAAATATTCAATCATTCATTCATTTACTAAAATCTAACATCATTAATAAACAAATTATTTCATATAAACCAAGAAATGATCAAACTATTATTATTAATAAATCGGTTAAACATTTCCAACAATATGATAAAGGTATGCTTATTTTAATGTGTGGAGCAGGAAAAACTTTAATTTCATTGTGGATTGCACAACAAATGGGCTCTAATACAATTCTTATTGGTGTTCCGAATAAATTATTATTATCACAATGGGAAGAAGTAATTGGTATGTTATTTCAAAATGTGCCCTATTTACTAGTTTCAGGTGATAAAAATTTGGATCATATAATCGAATTTTTAAAAAATAATGATAAAAAGTGTGTTGTAATAACCACTTATTCATCATCACATAAAGTATTTACAGCAACACAACATACAAAATTTATATTTGATATGAAAATTAATGATGAATGCCACCATTTAACGTCTAATAATATAAATATAAATAATGATGACCGTAGTACATATGTTAAAATATTAAATATAAATTCAAAAAAACAATTATCTTTAACAGCAACTATGAAGTTATTAGAAAATAAAGAAAATGAAAGAGATGAAGATATATTAGTTTCTAATGATAACGTTAAATATTTTGGAGAAATAATAGATAAAAAATGTTTGTTATGGGCAATTAATGAAAATATTATTTGTGATTATGATATACAAACTATTATTACCAATGAAGAACAATTAGAACAACAATTAACAAAGTTTCCTATTACCGAAGAAAATGATAAGAGATTGTTTTTAAGTGCGTTTGCATCTTTGAAAAGTATATTTAACGGACATTCTCATCATTTATTAATTTATTCAAATAATAAGGATAATTCATTGAAATTAATTCAATATATTAAATTATTAATTGATGATAATTACTTTGATATACCAGAATTATATTATTCAAATTATCATAGTGAAATGAAATCAAATGACCAAAAAGAAATAATTAATCATTTTGAAAAAAAGAAGTTTGGAATTATTACTTGTGTTTATTGCTTAGGTGAAGGTTGGAATTTTCCATTATTAGATGGTGTTGTATTTGCTGAAAATATGACATCAAATATACGAATAGTTCAATCAGCATTAAGAGCAAGTAGAAAAAACAAAAATGATCCAAATAAAAAAACCAAAATTATACTACCAATTTTAAATAGAGATGACTGGTTAGATAATAATGACAATCATGATCTAAGAAAGGTAAGAGAAGTTATTTACCAAATGGGCTTAGAAGATGAATCTATTTGTCAAAAAATTAAAGTATTTAGAATTGAGATTAAAAAACAAATACCAAAACCTAGAGAAAAAGAAGAAAAAGAAATGGTTGATGAATTTGGCGAATATGATGATGAATTAACACAAAAATTAAGATTAAAAACAATCAAAAGAACTGCACTTACTATAACATATGAGAAAGCAAGAAAAATAATTGCTGATAAAAATATAAAAAGTAAAGAGAGTTATTATGAATTATGTGAAAAAGATAATAGATTATTTAAAGAACCTGAAATAGCATTCAAAGGACAATTTACAAATTGGATAGAATATTTAAGTATTGAAAGAGTATATTATGATTTGGAAACTTGCAAAAATAAAATATTCGAGTATCTATTATTGTATCCTGAATTAAAATCATATATTTTATCAATAATTTGTGAAAAATTATGTAAAATAGATACATTATTTCCACCTAATGGATTATGGGTGGAGTACTATAATTTGAAAGATTTACAAGATATAATTATTATTAAAAATAAAAAAAAGAAATTATTATTTTAATCATAAAAAGTATTTTCTACTTTTTTATAAATAAGTTTTAAAAAATGAATTATTTTAATATAAAGAAATATTATCTTATTAATATATATAGAAATGTCAAAACAATATTCCTGTGATTTGTGTAAAAAAGTATTTAATCAAAAAATTGATTTTACTAGACACAAAAATAAAAAAGCACCTTGCATAACATTAACTGAAATGCATCAAATTAGTCAGTTAAAAGAAGTTAAAATGGATAATAAATCCAAACTTATTAGTGTATTCAAAAGTTGTTTAAATATTATGAGAGATAATGAAGGTT
>JGI10211J14876_10000453_pt1 | contig 17710 bp, 18 predicted proteins | sample Etolagsediment_FD_14876 | JGI IMG/M metagenome (IMG submission 14876)
AGTAGTTAGTACTTATGTTTTTAGTAGATATGGGCCTGATACACCAGAAATTATAAAATTTAAGCGAGAAAATCGTGATTTTTTGATAAATTATCAATGTGGACGTTTTTCAGAAAGAGGAATTAATAAAAATATGGCTCAAAAATTAGGATTAGCATATCAAAACCATGAATTTACTTTTTATCCTTCTGATGGATATAAACCACCATATAATTCAATGAGTAAAGAAAATTATATAAAACATAGAACTGATATGAGAAAAGAATTAAATAGGAGAAATAAATTAAAATTTTAATATTTTCTTCTTTAAAATATGATTTTACATAATAATTTAAATTTTTTTGATGAAAGTATTTCCTCAAAATACTTTAAGGAATTTATCTTTAAACAAATAGAAATTAATAAAAAATATAGTTTTGATGAATATTATGATGTTTTAAAAATTTATGACCCTTACAATAAACTTTCTACCGGAGATAGTTATTTTTTTAAAAAAAAAAAATTAAATTTCCTTTATAGCTGGTCTTATTATACCCCCTTATTTAGAAAAACATTAAATTTATGGGAATATCCTTACAAATTTACTAAATCTCATTACTCAGTTTGTTCTTTTTCTAATTATGATTTAGGAAATGAATGTTTTTATTATAAATTTTTGGAAAAAAATATAGAGGGAGAAAACTTTATTTTTAATTTTCCTTTTTTAAACAATGATAAAACATTTTTTCAAGACAAATTAAATTCCTTCAAGAAATTAGATAAAAAAACAGTTATTTATGAAATGGAAGACCTAAGTTTTATTGAAAAGAAATTTGACATTATTTACGTTAGATATAAAATTAAAAAAGTAATTAATATGCCTGGTTATTTATCTTATATGGGTAGTGATATTTTATCTTTAATTATGTTATTATATTCCTTACATTATTTAGAAAAAGGTGGAATGTTGATTTATAATATTGGAAGTATAGTTACTCCATTAAAAGTAGAAACCTTAGGTTTTTTGGAAAAATATTTTAAGGTTGAAATAGTAAAACCTAAATCTGAGATTTATGAGAAAAATGGTGGATTTATTCTTTATTGTCATAATTTTAAACCTCATCGTGACATTCAAAAACTTTATCAAGAATTAATTAAAATTTATCCCAAATATGGAACTGAATGGAAATGGACTAAAAAATATAAAAATGTTTTTCCTGAAGGTAATGGTTTTTCAAATTATCAAAATGAACTTTTCAATAAAAATTTTAAATATCCTTCAATTGGAAAATATGAAAAAGTNAGAGAAAAGGTTTTAAAACTTAATGAAGAATATTTCTCTAATGCCTTATTTGATATCACCAGAATTTCTGAATTATTAGAAAGACAAATTCCCCATGAAGAAAAGAAAAAATACCTTGAAAAACAAAAATTTGCCTGTTTAGATTGGGCTGAAGAATTTAATTGGCGTTTAAAACCTAACTTAGATTTTGAACCCTTTATCGACCAAGAAGGAATAAAAATCATTGAAAATATCTTCGGTTATCAGTACCTTAAACCCCTTGAATTAACCTTTAAAAACTCCTCCACCAAATCCCCTAAAACCTTAGAAAAACTTTTACACCTTAAAAACCGTCTCCATCTCGCCGAAGTCGTCATTGACACCCGTGATATTGACGCTTATGAAAAAATTAAAAAAGAAACCGATATTTACCGTAAAAACCTCCATCCAATTATTACTCAAAAATATAACGCTCAAGCTGTCACTCAAGCCTGGCAGAAAATGTATGAAATTTGCTCTGTTTTACCCCTAATTGAAGGAGATAAAATGAAAACTTTTCATGCTTGTGAAGCCCCTGGTGCCTTTATTATTGCCTTTAATCATTATTTAAAAACTAAAACTAATGTAGATTGGGATTGGGAAGCACAATCTTTACATCAAAGTGCAAGTCAAAAAGCTTTTGGGGATCAATTTGGTTTAATAGGGAATTATCCAGAAAAATGGGATTTTGGAAATGGTTCAGGAAATATAACTCGCAAAAACAATATAGAACATTATATTGAAAAATGTAAAGATGTTGATTTAATAACATTAGATTGTGCAGCTCCATTAGATGAGAGGGATGAGAAGATGGAGTTTTTAAATTTTTCATTTTTTTATTTTGTATTGAAAGGGACAAAAATAGGGGGAAAAGCGTTGTTTAAGATGTTTTTAAATGTGGATAAAATGGAAATTTATATGTTATATTTGTTGGCTAGAAGTTTTGAGAAACTTTATTTTTATAAACCTTTACAAAACCCAAGGTCAAAGGAAATTTATGTTTTATGTTATCAAAAGAAAGAAGAAATAAAAGATGAAAAAATAGAAAATATTTTTAAAACTAAGAAAATAAATATTGATTATAGTTTACCTAAAACCTTTTTGGATAAACTTTATGAAATATTTAATTTTTATACAGAACAATTTGAAAAATCTATGCAAGATAAAATTTATTACCTAGATAATTTAGAATTAATGGATGAATTTGATAAAGATTTAATTGAAAGTTCAATTAGAGCAACTAATTTATTATGGTTAAAAAGATTTCCACTTATAAAAATAAAAAATTCAGATAAACTTAATCTAAAGACTTAAAGTATTTAATAACTTCGTTGAGATATTTTAGGGTAAAGATTTTAATGATAAAATCTTTTGATTTATTAGTTTTTTCTATTTTAATTCTCATTTCATCTAAAATTTCCATATTTTGTAAAATTTTAAACAACAAAATTCTTAAAAGCATTTGTGCAGCTCTTCTTTTAGGTGCATAAATAATCCCCAATTTTCTCAAATATCTTTCTACCAATTTAATTTTCTCCTCCTCAATCTCAAATATTTTCATATCATCTTTCAAATATTCCTTATCTGCACAATAATATTTAATCAAATATAAATCTCCTAAAACCTCATTTTTGTAAGCTAATTTATTTTTAGCATCCTGATACAAATAATATAAATTATCCGCCATCTTTATTATTTCCTTAGAAATAACCGTTTCTTCATCAGGAAAAGTATATTTCATTTCTTTTTCTAAATTACATTGATTGTAATCACGGTAAATTTCAATAAAATGATGCCCAAATTTATCACTTACACTATTAGTTAAATACATTCCGTGATGACATCCTTGATAACATTTAGTATTTAAATGATAAACATCTTCGGCTAATTCTTGACATTTCTTACAACTCTTATCACAAGTCATTTTTAACCTAAAAATATACTAAATAAATAATTCAATTTTTTTTATTGAAAAATTGATTTTAAAAATAAATGAACTTTTAAATTAAAAATGACATCTCAAAGAAGATTACAAAAAGAGCTCCAAGAAATTTTACTTCATCCTTTAGACAATATTAGTGCAGGTCCAACCGATGAAGATATTTTTAAATGGACAGCAACTATTATCGGACCAGAGGATACCCCTTATCATGGAGGGGTTTTTAAGTTGAAAATGGAATTTACAACAGATTATCCTTTTAAACCCCCAAAATGTAATTTTTTAACAAGAATTTATCATCCGAATATTTCTTCTAATGGGAGTATTTGTTTAGATATTTTAAAGGACCAATGGGCACCGACATTAACAGTTTCTAAGTTATTGCTGAGTATTTGTAGTTTATTGAATGACCCTAATCCTAATGACCCATTAGATGGTGAGTCTGCGGGGGTTTATAGGTCAGATAGGAATAAATTTAATGAGATTGCAAGGGAATATACCCTAAATTATGCTAGTTGAATTTGAAGACCGATAATAAGAGTTTGGTTATTGGGACAGGAATAACGTTTATAAATGAAGATGGTATTTTTATCAAAATAGGTTTTAATGAGGTTATATTTGAGGAGAAAACCGATATCATGTTTGACTTGACGTTGAACATCTTGACAGTTAAGGCAAATTTTTTCAGATTTAAGGTGATGATTGGGATTTTTTTGATATTCAAGGCAAACGTTGAGGTTTTCATCAAAATGGAGACAAGATTTTTGATTTTGGATGATGAATTTAGTTTGGTAAAACCCAAATCTTTTGAGTTTATTTAGGAGATTGATAAAAGGTTTTCTAAATGATTGATTTTTTAAGGATGGGAAACATTGGGTTTTTATATTTTGATAAACTTCGTCGAAATTTAGGCTGGTTTGATAAAATATTTTTTCAAATTGAGGGGTTTTATCCTTTCTAAATTCTTTAGAAATAAATAAAATTAATAGTAAGATAACAAACATCATAATCATTGAACTATTATTAAAATTCATTTATTTATAATTGGATTTTTTTCTAAAATATATCCATTCAAATAAGAAGCAAAACCAACCCATAAAGCATAAGGTATTAATAAAGCAAAGGCCCAATAATCTATTTGGAAAGTTTGGAAAAGTAAAATTAAAATAAAAATTAATAAGAAAATAATAGTTATCATAGCTGCTTTGGGGTTTTTGTATTTAAAGAAAAAGACACTCCAAAGATAATTAAATACTAGTTGAATTTCAAAAACTAATAAGAAACTTAGGAAAAACTCTTTTGGTTGTCCCTTAAATTTCTGGTAAACTAAAACACTGGCTATACCCATCAAAATATATAAAGTAATCCAAACAATAGGAAAAACAATATTAGGAGGTGTCAAAGGGGATTGACTGAGAGATTGATACCACTTTTTATTTTTATTATTGAGATTAGCCCCGCATAAAGTAGTAATTCCAGAACCTATTAAGGGTTGTAAAAGTAATAAAATATTCCAATACCACATATCTTATTTAAGAAAAAATTGATTAAATAAATAATATAAATTTATACTTAAAAAATGCAAAACCTAATATTACATCAAATTCCTGATGATTTTACATATTATGTTAAAATCTATCAAAATGAGAAGGATTGGTGTAAAATTTATATTAATCAGGGATTATATTTAATAACTAATGATGAAAATTTGTTAAGAACTATTCAACCGGAAAGGATAGAGGAATTTATAGTTTATTATGTGGAAATCTTAATGATATTGTTAAATGGGATTTCACAGTTTCAAATAAATACTTATCCTTATCAAATAATTAATAATATAATTTTAGAGATAAGGAAGTTTTTGAAAGATAATGAAAAACATATTTATGATGCGTCATTGATATGTGGGAATGTTAATTTTTATTTTGAAAATTTTGAAAATAAGAAATTTAAGTTAAATTTATTGAGAATACAAAGGGAAAATCAGATAATGAAAATGGAATTAGAGGAATTTCGGGATAAATTTTTAAAACAAAAAATATATTTTCAAAAAGAGATTGGGAATTTAATCAAAAATATTAATTATTTAAAACCAAAAACTAAAGAAATAAGTGTGCAAACAATAAGTTTTGAAAAGAAATTTCAGGAAAATGAGGNGCAAACTTTTTATGAAAATAAAGATATTGAAACCCAAGTTTTATTAGACATTAATCATCAAGAGGTTCAATGTAATTTGAAGGATGAACTTGAAAGAAAATATCAAGAGTTATTTCATGAAAATAAGATTTTAAGGGAAAATATTAAAGAATTAAAAACTGAAAATAAATCAGTTAAAAAACTTAAAAAAGAATTAGAATTAATAGAAAAGAAAAAAGATAAAGAAATAGAAAATGTTATTAAACAAAAAGATAAAGAAAAAAATGAAATTGTTGAAAAATCAATAAAAATGAATTCTTGTGAACTTGAAAAAAAAATAATAAAAGAACTTAGAAACACTGCTTTAACTGCTCATGATTTATTTCATATCATTAATAATAATCAAACTGAAGCTGTTTGTCATGCTTTAAATGTTTGGTTTTTTTTAATCAATACTAATAGGGCAACAATAGATTACAATTTGTGTTTAAATGGTGAAAAAATACCTAAATTTGAAAAGTTTTGGGTAGAATATGTTTTACCAGATTTATCAAAACATTGTAGTAATACTACCTTCAGTATCTTAAAAAATGAATGGGATAATATTCACGAATCATTTTTAAATGTTAATGCTTTTTTAATACCTAATTCAATTGATATTATTTTTTATGTTCATTGTTTAAGAATGAGTTCAGGAACATATTCACATTTATCATTAATTGCACCATTTTTTTCAGCTTTATTTGGTCAATGTGGAAATATTTTGAAAGCCTTAGAAATTGTTAAATATTTTACAGAACATCAGGAAAAAATGACTAAAGATGAAATTAAACAATTATCAAAGATATTTTTAAAACTTTTTATTGTGAGAACTCCATTTGAAATTTGTTATCAAAATCGGAATGACCCGTTATTAGCAAAATTACCTTGTATGAAGGTTTTGTTTGATGATATTAGAATTTAAAACTTTTATAATTTTATTTTTTATGAAAGATTATACTTTTAGATTATTTGATAATTTTTTACCTAATCCAAAAATAATTCCCCATAATAACGTAATTGTTAATTTTAAATATTGTAATATTTCGGAATTAAGTTGGATAGATAAAGATTATAATGACCATTGTTTTTTATTACCGTCTTGGGTAGAATATTTTGATTTAAGTTATAACACGGTTTATGATTTTTATAAAGGAGAAAGTCATAATTATGAGTTACCTAAATCCCTCAAGATACTTAACTTATCTTTTAATAAATTAACTTTTATTCCGGATGAGATACCTAAAACATTATATGCGATTAATGTTTCAAATAATTCCTTAAAATTAATTCCTAAATTACCTTTATCTACTAAAATCATTAATGCCTCACATAATACTATTAAGTGGTTTGACCAAGAATTACCTAATTTAACTAAACTGAACTTATCTTATAATCATATTTATTATTTTAGGTTTGATAGATTATGTGATAATTTAAGATTTTTAGATTTGAGTGGTAATCAGTTAAAATTTATTGATGGGGATAGTTTTCCGAAGAATGTTAAAATTTTAAAAATAGCGGATAATAGAATAAAAGAAATACCGGAATTACCAGAAGGAATTGAAGAATTTGATTGTCATCAAAATGAAATAGTTGAAATCAAAAATTTTCCTAGTTCTTTAAAGAAATTAGATATTTCTGATAATAAAATAGAAGTTTTAGGAAAAGATATTATTAATTGTTCAGATTTAGAAAGTTTAAATTATGAAAAAAATGAAAACTTAGAAGTTGATGTTGATGTTTTACAGTGGATAGATGATAAATTTCATCAATTACATTTACATAAAGATGAAATATCAAGAGATAATATTAAAGATATTTATAATCAAAATCATGAAGAAATAATTACTGTTTATAAAGATAGTCAAAATGCCCATAATTTAAAAATTAGACAAGACATTATTTCTAGCATGGAAAAACTATTAGTTTTAAAACCTCAAATGCATTTTGAGGAATGTGTTGAAGAATTAAGTAAATATTTTAAACTGGAAGATACTAAAGATATTTTATTAAAATCTGATATTGGTTTTGTTTCCTTATTAAATGAAAAATATTCCTTAAGTAAATTCTTCCCTTATTTATTTGAAAGAATTAAAGAAAATATTGAAAATATTGCAATTATTTTAGAAGGTGAAATTCAAAATACTAAAAATGTTTGTTTTTCTGGAAGAATTGAAGCTTATGTTGCTTCTTTAGCTGGATTTTGTCAGGAAGTTCAATATTCTGCATCTATCAGTGACCAAATTTTAGCTAAAATTGAATTAATTAAAAATAAATTACATCAAGAAAGAATTCCAGTTGATAGTTTTCAATATCAGTTAATGATGAAATACAAATTAGAAGATATGTTAGTTGAAATGGATTTAGATGAAGAAACTAAATTAAGTTGGTTAGAGCCTTTAGAAGAAAATATTCAAGAACAAAAAGAAAAATTAGAAGAACATTATGGAGATAAAATAGAAAATATAGTTAAAAGATTAAAGATTAAAAAAGAAATTAGGGAAAGATACTTAATAAATACGTAAAAATTTTTTTTTTAAAATAAAAAGTAATTCATGAATAGTTTGAAAAACTATGACATAAAAAATAAATACTTTTTGGATGAAATATTGCAAACAACAATTGCTTGTGCAAAATCAATCATGGTAAGAACGGAAGAAGAATTGAGGAATAACCGGGTTGAGGTTGAAAGAATAATCAATTCTTTATTTGGTAAAATTACTTATAATTGGAAGATAAAAGTTCGTAATAGTGCTTTTAAAGGAAAATATTATAATAATTTGTATTATTTCCAAAACATGGAGGAATTAGAATATTTATTTATTAATAAAGTGATATATGATAAAGTCGGGGTAGTTCCTTTATTTGATAAATTGGAAAATTTTTTTGAGGAGCAAGGTTTTGAAATATACTTGGTGAAGAAAAATGGCTTAAACACTCTCAGAATTTCTTGGGAGAAATATTTTGAGGAAAAAACTTAAAAAAAACTTAATAAATATATTAATGTTTATTAAAGATGTTTTCAAAAAAAATAATCAACAAGTTTCTTTTATTGGATGGTTAGATAAAGATAATTTTATGCGTGATAGTTCTACTTTAAAAAGAATAAAATGTCATTTTAAAGAAGATTTATCCGAAGTTAAATTAAAAGTTAATGGCCAAATAAAAGATGGTGAAGTTTGGGTTGATAATTATGAAGTTTTATCCGAAAAATTCATTAGTTTTCAAGAACAAAGATATTTTTACTTTAATACTTTAATTAAAAATAATTTTTATAATTTCTTTTTAGATGCCGGTTATTATCCAACAAAAGATTTTATCAAATATTTTGAATTAAAAGATAATAGTTTTTTTATTCAACTGAAAGATTATGAATTAAAAGATGTTATTTATAATGTTGAATTAATGTTTAAATATGTTTTAAGTAAAACCATTGAAAAAAAACTTTGTAATAATCCTAAAATTGTTTTTTTATTAAAGGATAATTATTTAATTAAAAATAAAAATAAATTACTAAAATTTGTTGAAAATGAAGTTCAATGTGGTAATATTGTGATAAGTGATAAACAGGAAGAAAAAATATTACCTAATGGTGTTTTATTATTAAATCAAATAGGGTATTCGGAAATGTTAATTAATTATTTAATTAAAGAATTTGGAAATAAACCTTTTTTTGTAGAAGAAGAAAATAAATTTGAGATGATAGTTCCGGGATTAGGGAAGATATTAGAAGGTGTTTTAGAACAAAATATTTTTAAATTTAGTTTTCAAATAGATGATTTTATAAAAATATTGGAATTGAATTTAAAAGAATAAAAATTTTAAAATAAAAATGTTTGGGGATATGAGTCATCATTTAATGGATAATTTAAAAGTTAATATGATATCTTATTTTAAAACTGGAAATTTAATTGTAGACTGTATTTCATCAATGTTAATCATTTGTTTGATGACTATGGTAACAGGAAGAATTTTAAAAATTTTTGAATTTTTTGAAATGCCAAATTTTGAAGATTTAAAGCATTATTTTATTAAACCAACTTCTATCTCCATCAGAGGTTCAAAATTAATTGAAACTAAATGGTTCAATACCAGATTTGATTTTAGTTTAAGGTTTCAAGCTATTCTTTATCAAATAAGTTTAAGTATTAATTCTGGAAATAACGAAATTAAGGAATTATCTGAGATGCAAGTTAGAGAAGATGTTAAATTTCATGAGGGGAAAAAAGATGTGAGTGTTGATTTTTCTTATATAGTAAAACAAGAAAATCCTTTTTTGTTAGATGATGATATTTATTGTCAAGTAAAAAGATTGTTTGAAGATAATGATAAAAAACAAAAAGTTATTAGAGAAAGTTATGAAATTAAGGTTTTTAGTTATCAAAAAAGTTTATTTGAGTTAGAGAAATATTTGGAGGAGATAACAAATGAATATGAGAAGGAACAGATTAGAAAAAGGGAAGGGAAACAATATATTTTAACATTTGATGGTTTTAATGAGGAGAGTGGGGGAATAAAGTGGGAGGTAAATGATTTTGAAACCAATAGGAGTTTTGAGAATATATTTTTTGAGGGGAAAGATGAGATAGTGAAAATGATAAAAGATTTTGAAGAACAAAAAGATTTTTATCGGGAAATTGGAAAACCTTATCATTTAGGAATATTATTATATGGAGAACCTGGTTGTGGTAAAACCAGTTTTATTAATGCTTTATGTCATGAACTAAGAAGATCCATTAAAGAAATAGATTTTAATAAAATAAGGTCTATTAATGATTTAAATAAAGCTATTAATTGTTGTTCTTATAAAAATATTAATATGGGTTATGATAAATCAGTTTTAGTTTTTGAAGATATAGATTGTGCAACTGAAATCTTAAAATCTAGAAAAAATAAAAAAGAAGAAATTAAAATTGAAAACATCAAATTAGAAGATTTATTAAAATTGAAAGAAAATAAAGACGAATTAACTTTAGCCAATATCCTCAATCTAATAGATGGTTCTAAAGAAATGCCTGGAAGAATTATGATTTTTACATCTAATTATCCAGAAGAATTAGATGAAGCCTTAGTTAGACCTGGAAGAATAGACATTAAAATAAATTTCAAAAGTTGTTCCTCTGAGATGGTGAAGGAAATGATTAATCATTATTATCAAAAATATGAAAATTATTTTGGGAAGAGAGTAGATATCAATTGGGAGGAAAATAAAATAGAAGATTATAAGTGGAAACCTTGTGAAATAGTTAATATGTTACAAAGATATGGATATAATGAAAAGCTATTGATGTGTCATTTAGTTTAAATTTCGTAATCATAAAAGATATTATAAATTTTATATTTTTTAGAGATGATTTTAGATTTGATGATATCTTGAAATTCTTGGGAAATATTACCTAAAAAAATTAAATTTTTTATTTTATAAGTTTTAAGATTATTAAGATTATTAATGTAGTTATATTGAGTTAAATTAAAACATTCTTCTAAATTTTTATCAAAATTAACAATTAAAATATTATCTTTTTTGAGTAATTTAGATAATAAATCTTTTTTATCTTTATTTATTTTTTGTTGTCCATCGGTTTTAATAATGACATTAGTAATATTAAGTTCTTGTTTGCATAAGGGACAAGAATTTTTAATTAATAACCATTTAATGAGATGAGAAAGTTCAAAATTATTTTTACAGTGGGGACAATAAGATTGGTTAGTGATGATATCGGAAGAGATGGGACAATTAATATTTCGGTTGTGGGAGAGATTTAAAAAGAGGAGAGGATGATTAAGTTTGGAGCAGGGGAGATTGTTAATATCGGAGATTTTGAGGTAAGGATTTTGGAGGATGATAGTTTTTTCGAGGATGGTGGGTGGTTTGATGAATTTAAGGATGGGTTTATTTTTGATGAATTCTTTAAGGAAACCTTGAGGGCCATTGAAGACGATTTCTTTTAATTTGATTTTTTGGAATGATTGAATTTTAAAGTATGAGGTAAATTGATTAAGGGAGTTTTCGTGGGAAATGAGATACCAAAGGAAATTACAGTCAGGTTTTTTATTGAGAGAAGTGTTTTCAGTTAGGATGATTTTATTGAAATGTTTTTTGGGGGTTTTATTGGAGTCTAAAAACAATGTTTTAGGGCAAATGAGTTTTTTGATAGATGGGAAGTGATTGGTAATGATGATACCGCCTTTAGAATATTTTTCAATAGTAAAACATTCTTTTAAAAATTCTTCTTCAGAAGAAAATTCCATAAAAAATAAAAAATAAAAAATTTTAATTTGTTTTTATTTTTTTTATATCATTTAAAGAAATGTACTTCAATCTTTTAAAAACCTTTATTAATCTTTTAAGTTATTTATCTTTATTAAAAAGTGGTCATGATAGTTTTTATTTAAGCCAAAAGGTAATAAGTGGAATAAAAAAAGGGGGTAGTTTATCTTGGAAATTAAGTCAATGGGTTTCATCAAGATTAGATTTTTTAAATGATGGAATTTCCAATCATTTAACAGAGGGTTTAAAGGAATTTTATGAAAATTGTCCTTGTCATGATTTTCAGGAAACAAAAAAAATTTTAACTCATCATTTTCAAAAACCCTTAAATGAAATATTTGATGTTTTAAATGATAAACCCATTGCTTCAGGAAGTATTGGACAAGTTTATTTTGGAATTTATCAAGGTAAAAAAGTTGCTATTAAAGTTAAACATCCAGATATTAATGAAAATTTAGAAAAGTTTTGCCATGCAGTTAATAAAGTAAAAGAATATTTATATAAGTATCCCTATGTTTCTAATAGGTTAATCAATATAGATTTGGAAGGAGTTGATAATTATTTAAAAAGTCAAACTAATTTTATTAAAGAAGCCGAAAGTTTAATGAAATTGAGGGGGAATTTTTTAGAAAATGAAAATTTTATGATACCAGAAGTTTATGAATTTAATAATGATTTTATCATCATGGAATACTTAGAAGGAATGTCTATTTCAACTTATTATCAGATTTGTAAGGAAACTAATCAAAAAGAAAAGTATGATGAAATTATTTTTAAGTTTTACTTATTTATTAGAAAATCTATTTTAGTTAATAATTTTTTTCATGCAGATTTACATTCTGGAAATTGGAAAATTAATGGAGAAAAATTAGTTATTTATGACGCAGGTTTAGTTTTAGGTTGTGATGAATTAAGAAGTCATTATAAAAATATTTGGTATTCTTTTGAAATGAAAAATATTGAATTATTAACTAATGAAATAATTAGTAAAATAAAATATTCACCCTTTTCTTTAGAAATCTTAAAAAAAGAATTAAAATGGGAATTAGAAACTAAAACCGATAACACTTCATCNACTTCTTTCGGAGATATCCGAATTTTAGTAAATTATTTAAATAGAAAAAATGTTTTAATGGATTTTGATTTTTTAGCTTATTTATTAGCATTTAATATTGCCATGAACAACTTCAAGGATTTTCAATTTACAGATACAGGAGATCATAAAAATTTTTATAAATATTCTTTAGATAGATACACCAAATATTTAGAAATGACAGATGAACCTGTATGGGAAGAATTAAATTTAGAAATTAGAAATGCAGAAGACAAGTTCATTTCTTTAAATAGGGAAAAAATCAGAGAATATATTAAAGAAAAGGAGATTAAATTATTAGAGATAGAGGACGTTTTGGATAATTTGAGTGATGAAAGTGAGGGAGAGACCGATTGTCAGGAAGAACCCTGAACTTTTAGAAAAGGAAAATGTTGTGGATGTTTATAATCAGATAGTAGACCAATTTAATGAAACAAGGATGTATTTATGGCCAGGAGTTAAAAAATATTTAGATAGTTTAAAAGTTGGCTTAAACATCGCAGAAATAGGAGTAGGTAATGGAAGACATCTAGAATATCGCCCGGAATTAAAAATTAAAGGGACTGATATCATAGAAGGTTTTATAGATTTATGTTGTGGGAAAGGATTAGAAGTTATTTATGGGGATATGAGGCAGATACCTTATGAGGATAAGAGTTTAGATGTTGTTTTAAGTATTGCTAGTTTTCATCATTTAGTTTTGGAAGAGGATAGGAGGAGAACGATTAAGGAATTTGAGAGGGTTTTAAAGAGAGGTGGAGAATTATTTTTGCAGGTTTGGGAGGGAGATGATGAGGAGATATTTATGAAGTGGAAGAATAAGAGGACTGGAGAGGATTTGGATAGGTATTATTTTAAGTTTCGAGAGGAGACCTTAAGGGGATATTTGGGAAATTTTAGGGATATTAGGGTAATAAGGGAAGAAAGGAATATAATAATCATAGGAAAATTAGGATGATTATTTATAAGAATTTTGCGGTAGTGAAGGAGAGACCGAAAAGTTATTATTTAGAGAAGGATGGGAAATATTTGATAAAGGGGTGGAGGAAGGTTTTAGATGGAAAAGATATATCAAAAGAAGGAATAATTTATTCTTTTGAGGTTTTTTTTGAAGAGTTAATGTTTTTTGGTCTTAAAATTTATGAAATTTCAAAACTCCAAAATAAAATTCCAATCTCACTCATTTATGAACCTTTAGTTTCGGTTATCTTACCATTTTATAATGCCAAAAATACATTAAAATACGCTATCAATTCTATTAAAAATCAAACTTATCAAAATATTGAATTAATTTTAATAAATGATGGTTCTAATGATGGAGATTATAGTGATTATGGCGGGATGATTACTTTAGAAGAAAATCAGGGTGTTTATCATGCTAGAAATTTGGGAATTAAAAAAGCGAAAGGTGATTTTATATGTTTTCAAGATGCAGATGATATTAGTATGCCAGATAGAATTAAAATAAGTGTCAATAAGATTTTAAAGCATAATGTTAATTTTGTTTTGACTAATTCGGTATGGGTTGAAGATTTAGAAGAAATTGAGGAAATACAAGGAGTTAAAGTTAGTGTGGCTTTAGCTAGTTTAATGTTTAGGAAAAAGGTTTTAAAGGAGAATGGATATTATGATGAAGAGACAAGGCATAGTGGAGATTTAGAATATTTAGATAGATATTATTTTAAGAAGTTTGGGGAATATAAGTTTGATAATTTTTGGTATTGGTTAAATTATACATTAAAAGAAGATAAATTTTATTATCATATTTATGATGTTTTATATGTAATCAAGAAAGGAGATGGAAGTTCAATAACAGATAAGAATAAGATAGAGGTGAGAAGAAAGTATTTAAATGAAAGGAGGAAGTTATTTAGAGGGTATTAAAATATCAAAAAAATATATGGAAGATTTAAAACCAATAGATATTTTTAAGAGGGATTGTTTTAATAAGATTGATAATTTAGCTAAGAAGATAAAAACTAATATAGATAATAAATTTGATGAAGATGGTAAAAAAAGGTTATTATCAAAATTAAGAACATTTATTTTGATAAGTCAAGTTGATAATTTATATTTTAATTTAACGGGAGAAAGTGGCTTAGAAAATATGTTTTTAATGTTAGGATTGAGTGAAAAACAAGCTAAAAAGATAAAAAAGATTGGTTTAGGGAGTGGTGTTTTGATGACAGTAATTATTATGCTTTATAATTATTTGAGGGAAGAAGTAAAATAATTTTTAATAAAATATTATTTTAAATATGAGAATTTATCGCATGAGTGATACTGAGATTGACAGTTTAAAAATTCCTTTAACGGAATATGAAAAAAAGGAACAATTTGTTAGTTTAAAAAAGAAAATTGAAGGTGAATTTGGAAATAACGCTTATAAATATCTTAAGATTGCTTTAGTCTTATATACTTTAATTGACCTTTATTCATTAACAACTAGTGAAAAGAAAAACACGGTTGTTAAATATTTAGAAAAAACTGGAATGAAACCTGAAAATATCTCTAAAATTGATAATTTATTAAGAATGGGGTTAAGTGCCGGATATATAACATTTTATTTGTTAAAGAAAAATCAAGAAAAACAAATGAAACAACAAGAACAACAAGAAGAAGAAGTTAAAAAGTGATTTTTAAATAATGTAAATAAAGTTGGTCATTAATTTTACCTATTGCGTATTTAAGAGGTAAAAGGTCGTCATACATATCACAATCAATAAAGTTATATTCATTATTGTTAAGTTTATAATTTTGAGTGGTGTGGTAAAGAAAATAATCTTTTTGTTTAAAGGTTATTTTATCTCGATTTTTGGATATGTTTAATTTAAGTTTATTATTTTCGTTGAAGATTTCTAAAAAATTTTTTTGAGGTTTAACAATTATTTCTTTATTGTTAAAGAAAAACATAAATAAAGTTAATTTTTAATTTTAAATTTCTTACGAATTATTTAAGATATTATTTTTTAATGTTAATTATGGATAATTCTGTTGAGAATATATTAAATGAAGATTTAGAGACTATTGTTGAAAATATTAGTGAAGTATCTAAAAAAGTAATATCAGATATTAGTTTTGATTCAGATATAGGTGAGTTAGATAATAATTTAGAATCAGGTTTAGAATTAGAAAACATTAATGAAAGTCAGTTGAGGAAGAATTTAAAGGATAATTTTTTAAAAAGTTTAGGAGAAAATAATTTAGAATATATTGAAAAATTAAATAACTTATCAAAAAATGGTCAAGTTTCTTTTAGATTTACTTTCCTAGATGGAAGAGAAAACTTTAAATCTTTTCATTATAAAATATTTTTAGTTATCAAAGAATTTTTAGAAAAATTAATCAAATCCCACAAATATTTCGAAAAAAAGAATTTTGCTATAGATATCTTCGTTATCTGCAAAAAATTAAACAAAGACCAATTAGGTTCTTCCATCATTCACAAATTTATTAAAACTGATACTAATATCATNATTCCTACTAAAACCATTTTAAATATTAATAATTTATTATTAAATAAATCTAGTAATCGTGATAAAAATATTTTACTCGCTAATACTATTTTTCATGAAATACTCCATTGTTTAGGTTTTGGTCATTGGGAATTATTTGATGATGCTGTTCATGATATTTCTAAAGACACTAAAAATATTATTAAATTAGATAATGTTATCAATAAATATAATGAAATATTTTATACTAATGAGTTTGTAGGTGTTCCTTTAAACAAAGATAAAACTCATTTTACCAGTTTTAATGTTCCTCTTACTCAAAATGATAAATTATTTACTATTCTTCCTTCATTAAAAAATGAAATTTTAACTGAAAATAATAATAAAGTTAATGTTTTTTCATCTGTTTCAGCATCTATTTTAAGTGAATTAGGATATGAAATTAATGAAAAATTTATTGATGAATATCCTCATGAAGAATTATTAAAGAAAACAAATATTGAATATTGTAAAACCAGTAAAAATCATTTTGCGAATGGTTTTGAAAAATATATGTTAATTTTATCTAGCGGTAAAACCTTGATGACAGGTGAAAATATTTATGGTTTACAAGAAAAAGAAACTTACGAAATCCACAATAAACATTCTTATAATCTTTATGTGGTTTCTAAATTAGACGCAGATGAAAAATATTTATTAAATAAAGACCACGGTGTTATTTATGAAAAAAATAAAATAACTATTATTCCAAATGAAACAACTCCTAATTTGTTTTATATTGTTAGTAGTATAACTTTTGGAGGAGTTCCTTTTTTAAAAATTGCATTTGATAACAATACTAATTTAGATAATTGTTATAATAAAGAAGGAATAAGAAATAAAATAATGCAGATATAATTATGTGTTTTAACAAGAGTGTTTCATTAACGACATGGGTATTTTCTTTAGTATTCTCTTTATTTTTGATATGGAGAGGACATCCAAATGATAAATATTTTGGGATTATTTTTTTATCATTTGGTTTTATTCAATTTTTAGAATTTTTAAGTTGGTTAAGTATTGAAAAGAAAAACAAAAATTTAAATAATACTTCCGCAAAACTATTATTTATCAACTTATGGTTTCAAGCCTTATTAACAACTAGTGTCATTATTTTTTCTCAATTGTGGGTTCCTTTTTGGGTTCCAATGATAATCGGTACTTTATTTTTATTTATCTTTTTAAGAGCTGTTATTTATATTTTAGATGAAAATGATTGGGAAGTTAAAAAAGGACAAAATTGTCATTTAGTTTGGTCATTCTTAGAAGATAAAAAAATTCCTAATCTCATTAAACTCGGCCCCTCTTATATTTACGCCATCTTAATCCCTTATTTATGGCTTAAAAATTGGAAAATCGGCCTTAGTGTCTTCTCTCTAGCTTTAGCAAGTTTTATTTTTAGTGCTGTTCAATACAATAAAACCAAAGAATTATC
>JGI10211J14876_10000456_pt1 | contig 17673 bp, 15 predicted proteins | sample Etolagsediment_FD_14876 | JGI IMG/M metagenome (IMG submission 14876)
ATTTATCATACCGTCTTTTTTATGATTTAAACAATATAATAACTTTTTTTCATATATATAATTATAATATGCTCTTTTAATACAATTATTTTCTATACATTTCTTATTTTTTATATCAATCATACCATTTTTTTTATGTTTTGAACAATATTTTGGTGTTTTCTCATAATCATAATTAAATATAGGAGCTGTATTACATTTTTTTTCAATACATTTTTTCTTATTTCTTGTAATAATCATACCATCTTTTTTATGTTTAGAACAATATAATCTCTTTTTATTTTCCGGATAATTAAAAGATGGATATTTTTTACAATTATTATAAATACAAAGTGTTGGCATCTCTATTCTATATGATATTATATAATTATATCTTTATATATAAATAATTAAAATATTTTTACCCCATAACGGGGTAAAAATATTTTAATTATTTATTATTTTATTATTTGAATTTAAAAAAAGAAGTTATCTCACGTTGTCCAGATTTTTTATTATCATCTTTTCGTAGTATATCTTTTAATATTGAATTAGTATCAATATCTGTTAAATCATATATTTGTGATATTGGTTTTAATAGTTGTCTATCAACATAATATCTATAATCTATTGGTATTTTCTTTTCCAATATATATTTATAATTTTCAATAACGTGACCTTGTAATAGTTTTGGATTTAATTTACTACATTTATGTGATGTTCTATGATTGTTACAAAAATAACCTTTACAAGTAGAGCATTGTCTTATATTCTTTTCAGACCAACAAAAACGACATCTTGGTGTACACATATGATTATTACAATGGATATGACTATGACAAAACATTTCATTACACACTAAACATATAGCATTTTTTGGATTAACTGTTCTTCTACAAGAAACACATTTTATTGCTTTTTCTGAAATATAACAATATGGTATTCTATCATTAGATTTAGGAGCATTTCCCTGGTCTCTTCTGCCCATTCTGTCAGATAGCACCTTGTGTGCGATTTTAGTAGGGTCAGCATATTCAGCTCTGATTGATTTGGTAATGACTAAATCATTTATATCAACATTACCTTCTAATAAATTCTGGATGGATTTTTTATAAAATTCAATTGATTTTTCTATATTTTTTTCTCTTAATATAATATCAACAATACCACCATATATTTTTTTAACAATATTGGCATTATCACGGCGTTTTAATACAATCCCCATAGATTTCTGTTTATATTTATTTATGTCAAATTGATACATATGCCCAGTGTAACGTTTTTTTGAGAAGAGTATAAAGGGCCAAAAAGTTTTTTCTGGTTCTAATTGCTGTGGCTCTCTTAATATATTAGTAACACCAGCGGCAGCTTCTACGCTCAAATCCATTGTTAATTGTAAAATTTCTTTGTCTGATGGATTTTTACCAAACTTTTTTGGATTTGCCCTTATATAGGGTGTAAAATTTACAAAGATACTATCTGTATTATGAACTATTATATTACCAACACCAGCCATAAAATGATGATTTTCAGTTTCTAAATCATAAACATATATTGACCTTGATATAAATGAGTAACATCAACAATTTTTTTAATGGCATTTTCTGTATGTTTTTGTTTTGTTTTTGTTGCAGTTAATTGATATATATTTGAGTTATCTTCTTTAATATTTATATAAACATTATATCCTAATTGCTTCATAACTGTATATTGAATTGATGCGTCTAATTTATCAGTGAATTCTAATTCAAAATATTCTTCTACTAATGATAAATAAGAATCTATTTCTGAAAATCTAGATTCTCTTGGTAATTCAGAGACATCTGGAAAACTTTGTAATAATTTTGTCCCAACTTTACATTCATTCGGTGTTATTTTTTCACCATCTGGATTTAATAAACTATGGTCTTCTGTAACATCAACAACACCAGTGTGAGTTAATACACGATATATTTTCTTATTTACTTTATGTTTAATAACTCTTTTAATAGGTGTCCAACCAGATTCAGTCCAAATACTAATATTATTAATATCTGTCGCTTTTTTATCACTATTGTATTGATACCAAATATCATTTTCAGATTCTAATTTATCAATTGTAATATGTTTAATTTCAGAATTAGGTGTTTTAATCATAATTGGAGTATCAGCTGTAACACTATCCCCATATACAGTCTTAGCACCGGGATATTCTCGTTCTACAAAATATTTTGCTTCATATAAAACTTTACGACCTTCTGCTGTAGTTGACGCCGCCAATTTTCTACAAGAAATAGCTGATGTAGATGCTCCGCACTGTCCATAAACTGTATTACAAACTACTTTATATGCTAACTGAAGACCATTTAAAATGGCTCTCTGAAATGGAGTATATGTGTCCTCCATTGAGATTATATTTGATTTCTTGACTTTTCTAACTTTTTTATTTTTATCTTTAAAATGCATCATCGTTTTAGTTTCTTCTACAACTGAACCAATAATTTTAGTGGTTTTACCAGATTTCGTTTTCTTCATAACTGTTTTAAACTTGATTGACCTTCTCGTTTCACGTCTTTTGTCTAATAATTCTACTAAAATACGAGGAAGAATTGCCATATCACCATTTTTATTTCTAGCATATCTACAAGTTGTCTGTGTTCCAGTCTTGATTTTCTTTTTAGTTCTACCACTCATTTCATAAGCATAATCATCATAAGTTATATCATAATAATCATAATCTGGATGATTATTGTATTTTTCATCCATTACCAATGAATCGTGTGAAATATTAGCAGAAATCATCGAACAAGGATAGAGTGAGGCATAATCCATCACTGTTACGGGCTCAAAAAATATACCAGTATTCGGTTCTAAAACAATTGCTCCTTCATATGATTCTTCACTTGCTTTTTCATCTTTAGTGATAACTGGAATAACATATCCATATTGAGTAGTGTAATTTAAAACAATAGAATAGATTCTAATACCTAAACCTCGTAAAAAGTTATATGCCAGTGGAATAAAACAGACATTTGCCATACCAATTTGATTCGCAATCACCTCTAATTTCATAATTAACTCATTACATAATACACAATCTTGAACACAATAAACAGCGATTTCTCGCATTTTCTCTGGTGTTCCAATTTTGTAATTCTTGAATAACTCTTTTGGAGATAAATCAACTTTCTGTGATTTTAAATAATGTTTTGCTACATTGTCAAGTTTATATGATGTTAGTTTATCACCTTCACGTAATACAAACTTCAACAAATCAATTTGAATAATACCAGGGGCATCAAAGTATTTGAGGAAATTATTACCCATCGCACTTGATGATAAGTTTTTCTCCAATAATGATTTTGGATGAAAATTCTTCAATTTTGATATATCTAAAAAGCGTTTTTCACAACTAAATAGTTTTGCTCTGTCATACATATATTCAAAATCAAAACCCCAGATATTATAACCAGTTAATACATCTGGTGATAATCTATTAATAAATTGAGTCCATTTTAAGATTAATTGACGCTCTGTTTTACATTCTTCAATAATCACTCCATCAATTGGATCAGATTTATTCAGTGTTATACAATGTTTTAAACAACACTCAGTTTCTCCATATCGGTGAATAGTAGTGCAAATTTGAATGATTTTATCATCTTTACGTCTTGCTTGAGGAAATGTTCCATCACCACTAGTACATTCTATATCCATAGATGCCACCAATAATGGGGCAATCTCATCTGATTCGTGATATTTAACTGATTTCCAGTCATCAACAATTATTTCTATTTGACATTTAGTTTTTCTTCTTGTTTTACTTTTAACTACTTTGTATGTATTTGGTGATAACTTAATCCAACCAGCTGGACGGACACCACTTAAATGAAAAAATCTGATAAATGGCGTAATATTAGATTCATATAATTGAAATGAGAATGTTCTACTACTAGAAATACTACTAATTTTTAATGGTTCATCTTCTGTTTCTTGAAATGCACGGCGAAATGAATAGTATGCTCCCAAGTTTCTAACAACAATTTCTAAATATTTAAAATTGGTTTCTGCTGTAAAACCTAAAAACTCTTTTCTTTTGACTATATCTGATGACACTAACGCTTCTTGATATTTATAATATACTTTACGACGAATTACACGCATTAATTTCTTAATTTGTGCTTTTGCCCAAGTTTGTGGTATTTTCACATAAAAATATGGACAAAACCCTTTAATTGTCATACCAACACTTGTCCCATCACTCATACAACCAAAACAAGTAATATCATACTCTTTTTCTTCTGGTGTTTCATCATCTGGGTCATCATTAGGAATAACTACATCATCTGCTTTCCAATCAACAGCTTGAAAGATTAGAGATTTTGATGCACTATGTTTAACATCAGTATCTTGTCTATATTTAAAAACAGTATTCATTATATCAATCTGAAATAATCTTATGTTATAATATAGTCAGTATATATATTGTATTAAACAATTCATATACTTAAAAATATAATTTCATTTTTATATTAATTTTGTATTCTATAAAATTTATATTATATTCTAAATCTTGTATTTCTATAATTCAATTAAAATGTTATTATTTGAAAAAATGAATGAAATAGTTTTATATACAATTTTATTTTTTGCTATTATTATTGTGCTAACAAAATATGATTCACATACTTCTAAATTAACTATTGTTGAATCATTAGTTGATAATGGTGGTCATTTAGTGCAAAATCTCCCTAATAAAGAACGTGCTGCCGATATTATTGCTGATTTAAAAAGTAAAACTACTATGTTATGTAAAAAAATGTTAGACGACTATCCAAATAAAAAATGTGTAAGAAGATTAAATAGACGATTTAATCCAGATAACATAATGGAATCCGATTCAAATAGTAAACATACATCATACTCTATCAATAAAGGTGAAAAAGTTGTTATATGTTTACGATCAAAAGATGAAAAAAAAGAATTAATTGACCCAAATACAATTATGTTTGTGACATTACACGAGCTTTCTCATATTATGACTAAATCAGTTGGACATACTGATGAGTTTTGGGACAATTTTAGATTTATATTAAAAGAAGCAGTTAAAAATAATATTTATAATTGTGTTGATTACAAAAGAAATCCTCAAAAATACTGCGGTATTGAGGTAACAGATAATCCAATATCTTGTGCTGATTTAGCTTAGCTTAGACTAGACATAAATTATGTATTAAAAGTCATATAGTCATGTATAAATTGACGATTTTCATTTGTATTATTTTCACCACAACAATTTTGAATAAGAAAACAGTATATTATATGTAATTGATGGTGCAATTTACTATAATCTATAGTATCATTATCTACACCCTCGTCACTGATTTCATCATTGATTTTTTCATTTTGACATTTACATTCATATAATAAATACTCTTTTCTTATTTCTATATTCTTCTTTATTATATCAAAATTTTTTATAAGAATTTTTTGATAAACATTATAATTATGTTCTTTTTTAAAATTATCTACATTAGTTGTCATATAATCATAAAGTTTAAGATATTTTCTTTTATTTAAGTAATCATTAATTTTTTTACTACTTAAAACCTTTTTACCTGGATTAATAAGGGTATATTTTATTTTTTTTAACATTTTAATACCAAAACATTAAATAATAAATATATCAATTAGTATAATTATGAATATTATATATACATATAATATATGTGTTCAACATATACAATAATATAGTAATGGCTTCTTATATATTTACATTATATGATTTACTCCCCTATACAACGGGTGCATATAATACATTATATTACGGATTATATACTAGTAATATGATTTATAGTACATATAAATTTATTAATGGTATAAGTCCTAAGAAAACAAATATTATTTATCATTTAATGTTAGAAAATACAAATATAGATATTGACAGAAAAAATGTCATTGATAAAAATAATAAATTAAGTAAAGATAAAAAACAAAAAAAAATTAAATTAACTGACAAATATACTGCCGAACAGATGTGTAATCTATATAAAATTTCAAATGATAATGGTGATATTAGTGAAATAGTTGAATTAGCATCAAGAAATGATGATGATGGATTTGTAAATTATGATTTTCAAGTTACAACAAAAGAAGAACTTACTAAATTAACTAAACGTGAAAAAAAAGTACTACTTAATAACTGGTCTAAAATTGACATTATCTAAACTATTTTATTTTTTTAAAACTATTTTATTTTTTAAAACTATTTTATTTTTTAAAACTATTTTATATTTAAAACTATTTTATATTTTTAAAACTATTTTATTTTTTAAAACTATTTTATATTTTTTAAAAATCTTATAAATTGATTACTATTACTATTTTTATTTGAAATGAAATATTTATTAAAAACTTGAGGAGAATTAATATAACTATCAACAATATCCCTATTTAAATATGACTTTTTACAAATTGCTGGTGTATGATGTAAGTGTATTGCTACATCTTTAACTACTTCATTAGATAGTTTCTTACGAGCAGTAATTGTTTGTGGTTGTTGATATCTTTGAATTTTATTTAAATAGAGCATATTGGCATTATAAGTTCTAAAGTTTTTAGATGTTATGTTTTTATCAAATTGTTTTAAATACTCATTAACATCCCTCTCATCAATTGTTATACTTTTGTTATAGTTAGAATCATATACAGAATCAGATTCAGATTCTACATAAGTGAATATATCTTTATTCTTTGCTTTATATAGTCTCTTTAATATGTTTAATATCTGTCTATCTTTAATACTACATTGATTAAATACTCCTTTTTTACCATTAAAACTAATTGTTACATGAGATGGATACATTTTAATATTACGACGCGTAATAGTTGTAATACCAGTTGAATTATATTTAACCTTGTATAAATCTTTACCTACACGAAAATTACATTTCATTATTATCTTTATAATAAGTGCTATTAGTTTGTCTTTTGATATTCCATTTTTAGTATTTTTCTTATTTATATCTCTATTTATTTTTCTATTTATTTTAGGCATATTATTTGCCATTATGATTAGATTATTTATCTTTTTATTTTCACGCTCTTTAATTGAGTTAGCACTATATATAGATTGAACACGATTAGCATCATCATAACCTACTACTAATCTTTTATTTTTAGAATTTGGATAAGCAATAACTACATTACTCCAAGCTGGTGGTATGACCAATGATGAAATATAATCTAATATCTTTTTATTTGTTATTTTTTTATTAGTTTCTGAATCATAGTAATTAAAATTATGTTTTGATTTAGACTTTGTTTTAGATTTAGTTTTCGTCTTCGTCTTTGTCTTCTTCTTTCTAATTATATGTTTCATTCTAACATTTAATTTTATTATATATAATATAATAAAATATATAATAAAATGAGTATTTTAGTAACTGGTGGTAGTGGTTTAGTAGGTAGTGCTATTAAAGATGTTGTTAATACTACAGAACACAAAAATAATTATAATTGGATATTCTTATCATCAAAAGATGGTAATTTATGTGATTTTGATTCTACTAAAAAAATATTCGAAAAATATAAACCAGTTAAATATGTTATACATTTAGCGGCGTATGTTGGAGGTTTATATAAAAATATGAGAGAACCTGTAACATTTTGGCAGAAAAATACTAAAATGAATAATAATGTTTTAGAATGTTGCCATTTGTATAATGTTAAAAAATGTATTAGTTGTCTATCTACTTGTATATTTCCAGATAAAACAACTTTTCCAATTAATGAAACCATGATACATAATGGGCCACCACATGAAAGCAATTTTGCGTACGCATATAGTAAAAGAATGATTGATGTATTAAATAGAGCATATTCTAAACAATATAATTGCTGTTTTACATCTATTATACCAACTAATATTTACGGACCATATGATAATTTTAATTTAGATGATTCACACGTTATTCCTGGATTAATACATAAATTTTATTTACAAATGAATAAAAATACTGATACTATTATTGATAATAATACTAATAATGATGCTAATTCTGATAATGATACTGATAATAAATCTAATGATAAAGAAATTGTTATTTATGGTTCTGGTAAACCACTTAGACAGTTTATATATAATTACGATTTAGCAAAATTAATATTATGGGTTATTTATAATTATAATAATTCATCTCCTTTAATATTATCTGTTCCAGAAGAAGATGAAGTGTCAATAAAAGATGTTGTCAATATCATTTCTGATGCTTTTAAATATGATGGTAAAATTACATATGATACTAGTAAATCAGATGGTCAGTATAAAAAAACTGCTTGTAATAAAAAATTAATGACATTAATGAAAAATAGTTCATCAAATAATAATTTTAATTTTACTGATATTAAAATTGGTATTAACCAAACTGTTAAATGGTTTATTGAAAATTATGAATCTTCTAGACATTAATTTAGTTAGACATTAATTTAGTTTTAGTTTTATTTTTTGTTAGTAAAATCAATATCACTAGTATTAATTGGTTTGAGACCAGCGACAGGGACTGGGACATAACGACGACGATTAACTTGTGTATCAAATATACGATTTCTACTAGAAATATTATTGAGAAGTTGTGATGTCTTATTCATTTTTAAATTATTTTTATTTTTATATGAAAAATCTATATAATTACTATTAATTGATGTTGGGATGACATAATGACGCTGATTAAGTCTGTGTGATTGCATATTTCTCTCTGTATTTTTATCTCTATTATTAGAATACTGTTTAAATCTATCTTCATTCTGAAATAAATTAACTTCCAGTGGCGGTGTATGATGTGTATTCATAAAATCAGATGGATGACGTGGTTGCTGATGTGACGACTGGTGTGGTTGCTGTTGCGGTTGTTGGTGCGATTGTTGGTGTGATTGTTGGTGCGATTGCTGATGAGTATTTTCATATGTCTGACTTTTTAATTCTCTTTTCCAATTATCCATAGCAAATGGATTATATGATGATTGTTGCCGAATTGGGTCATATAATCTACTATTATCATTCATTTTCTTATCAATACAGTGTGTGCTTTTTAATATAACGTATAGTATAGTATAATATAAGTATACTATATGTTATATTTTATTTAATCTAATTTATGTAATTAATATTTTAACTCAATTAATATTTATTATATTTCTTGCTTGATCTGTTTTAGAGAGTTTTGCTCTTTTTGGTCTTATTACTTTTAATATGTGTTCTGTATTAATCTCTGGTAATAATGGTTCACTATAAATATATTTCTCACCAGCCAATATATCTAATTTAAAATCAGTTGGATAATATTCAATAATTGGACTGGTTGATGATGTCATTAATGTACCATATGATTTTGGAAGCAGTGATGCCTTTGTCGGTGGTAATACTAACATCAATTGCTCAAATGGTGTAAATGGTTTATTCTTTTTAAAAGTTTTAGATAATCTATTTACATCAGTCATTTTAGAAACAACAAAATTAATATCTGACACTAATGGTGCTACTCTAAATTGATATGCCCATCTCCAATCTGGTGGTGTTCCAGTAATATAATAATTCAAAGAGAATAAAAGACTTTTTACATATTCATTTGATACTACTACACGGTGCTTATTATATTCACGCTGATTAATTTTTGGACTAATCATAAAAAAATGTCTGTAATATTGCTCTTTCCATTGTGGATAAGCTAAATTATAGTCAATTGTTGTTTTAAATATTGGTGTTGCTTCTTCATAAAATGGATTTTTCTCATCAAAATAATAAGAATGCTCAAATGTTGAGAGGTCATCATCTATTTTCTGTTGTAATGGGTCTTTTTTATTTTTATTTTCAAGGTTAGATTGTGATTGTGATTCTTGTTCTGAATTATTATTAATTCTATTCTTTGCTCTTTCTTGCTGTTGCTTTCTATCTGTAAGTAACTGTTTCATATTTTTATCTTCATTTCCATAACTTGCCATATTTTTAATTAATTTCTTAAACATTACTGTATTTAATGATGCTGTATTTGTTTTACTATCATAGTTTACTAAATATTCACGCTTATTAGAGGTAATTCTATTATTACGACGATTTCTGTTATTTTCATATCTTCCAACACCCTGTAATCTGTTATAAAAATCAAGTGTTCTAGTAATTCCGTCTTTACCATATATTCTCTTATTCTCTTTTAAAAATATAATTGGTTTAACAAAATCATTACCAGCCAAGAAGGATAAAAACATATAATCATATACTACTCGTGTTTTATCTAATGATTTCCAAGAGAAATTGTCAATAATTGCATCACGAAATTTATGAGAATCAAAGAATATATATGGTGCATCTGGATATTCTTCTTTAGAATCTTTATCTAAATTACGGAGAATAAGCATCTTAGCACTATCAAATGGAAAACATAAAACAATAAAATCAGCATCTTCACTATAAATACATAATGTTTCAGTCTTCTTTAATGAAAGTTTTTGTCTTATATACATCATAATCTTATGTTCACCTTCACCTGGGACATTACTATCACTAAAAATAATTTCTAATTTGTCTTTTTTTGCTTTTGTTGTTAAATGTTTTTTAAATTTAGATTGTGTGGTTGATGTTGCAGTTGAAGTAATTGCTTTTTTAAGAGCTTTTGATAGTTTCTCCATAAACTTAGTCCCTGGAGTAATATTAGCCGTGTCCCATAATTCACCATTATCAATAATTGTTGTCTCTGGAATATTATATTTTTCTCTAAGATGATTTAAATATTGTGCCCTCTTAATTGATTTATAACGACGAAATCGTTGAAGATACATTTTAGCATATGGGGCACTACCATCTAGGGCAATATATAATAGCTTCTGTGGTTTAATATGTTTTGTTACCATTTCAATAGTGTATTTAATTATTTCATTTACGAGAATAGTTTCTAAACGAGCTTTTGTTAATTTTTTTACTTTTTCTCTATTATCTCTTAAATAACGCCCAATAACTGGATACATTAGACAATTGTAATCCAAAAAGAAATAGTCAATCTTTTGTTTAGCATCCCAATAGATAGTGTCTTTATATTTTTGACGAATTGTTTTAAACAGACCAGGTATTCCCATTTTATTTATATGATTGTAATTACAGAATTGGCTATATTATAATATAATATATATAATAGAATTGATTTTAAATATTCTTATTTAAGTACAAACTCATATATAAAAATATATATTTACTATTATATTCTATATATTATTTAATTGTGATTTGTGATATAAATTAAAATGGGTTTTTTTGATGTATTTCCTAGAACAAAAGTTGTTTGTATTAACCTCCGTAATCGTCGTGATAAACGAAAAAACTTTATTAAAGAAATGAAAAAACAGAAATTTTTTGAAAATAAAACTGGTAAAGAAGTAACTAAAAAGAAAGAAGTGTTTACATTCTATAAGGCACGCCCTCATAAGTTTCCAAAGATTGGATGTTTAAACTCCCACTTAAATGTTATTAAAAAATATAGAAATTCTAATTTATATGATAATTTACTTATTTTTGAAGATGATGCTCTATTTTTAGGTAATTTAGAACATATTAAACCACCACCTGTTGATGATTGGGGAATGCTCTATTTAGGTGGAACAGTTAAAGATATTTTTGATTATTCTGCTATTAAAGAGAATAGACATTGGGTGAGAATGTCTTGTTATACAACACACGCATATTTGCTTAATTTAAAGAATGATGCTTTAATAGATGATATTTTATTAGCATCACAATTTACTTATGAAATTGATAGTTATTATTTAGAACGTATTCATAGAAAATATGAAGTGTATATGACATATCCAATGATGGTAATCCAACGCGAAGGTTATAGTGATATTGAGAGAACACACGTCAATTATAATTTTATGAAAGACACATTAACTGGTTTTCAAAAACCAATTAGTGAAGAAGTTAATGGTGATTATGTAATGAAATTAGATGAAGTGAAAGATGAAGATTATCCGATGGTTTCTATTATTACACCTACATATAATAGACGACACGTATTTAGTATGGCAGTAAGGAACTTTTATGAATTTGCTTATCCTCCAGAAAAGTTAGAATGGATTATTGTTGATAATACTCCATTAGAAGAAGAGGGTGTTGGTGATATGTTTCCAGTTAAAGATAAACGAATTAAGTATTACAGAATTACTAATGATGACAATAGTGGTGACACTAGTGGTGAAGGCGATGAAAGCAGTAAGTATCAGCGATTTTCTATTGCTAAGATGCGTAATTTGGCGGTAGAAAGAGCATCACACGATATTATAATACATATGGATGATGATGATTATTATCCACCAGAAAGTGTTATTGCTAGAGTCAAAGTGCTATTACATTATAAAAAAGATGGTATTGGATGTGTTGGTTCATCTGAGATAGGTATTTATGATATTCTTAATAATGCTTCTAACTTATCTAGTGATGGTCAATTAACTATGTCAGAGGCATCAATGGGTTATTATAAATCATTTTGGGAAAATGGTAAATTTGATGAATTGGAATTTGCTGGTGAATACAAGAGTTTTATACAGAATAGATTTGAACAAATCATTGATATTCCTTACTCTTTTATTTTAATTGCTATTTCACATAATAAAAATCATACTGGTAATATTAGAAAAGTTATTGATACTAAATTACATCATAGAACAACCAATAAAAAGATTAACTTTTATAATTATTGGCCCGATGATGTTAAATTATTTATAAGAAGTATGAGAGATAGTATAATTAATAATACTAATAATTAATAATAATTAAAAATATAAAAAATAAAAATTCCCGATAGGGAATTTTTATTTTTTATATTTTTAATTATTGAATTATAAACTGAAACCTTCTGGTGCGGAAGTAGTTGTTACTGTAGTAGTAGTTGGTGTAGTTTCATCTTGAGCATCAGCTTGACGTTGTGCTTCTTCTTGAACTTTAGTCATATCAACACCTAATAAGATGGCGATTAAATATAATAATACTCCTAAATATACTAATGCTCCAAAGAATACAAAGATATTTGCTAAACAGAAGCATTTAAATCTACATAAGAGACTTAAAATACCAACCCATACTAGAACTTTAATCATATACATTGCTACACCTTGTGTAGAATAAACTTGTTCTCTTAATTGGTCAGTTACTGATGAAGTATCTAAATATGTGATTGCTAATGTAGTTAAATACATTAAAACCATAATGATTAAATATGAACGTGCTGGTTGACATAATTTCATAGCGGTTGATGATGCTTTTGATTTTCTTGGCATTATTAATTAGTTAGTTAATAATATTTTTATGTTATTATATTAATAGTATATATTTTATTATAATTCAATTTAAATATGTTTAGTATTATACATTTAATTTATAATTTCTAAATATTCTATCCCAGCTCTTTCTAAAAAATATATTAAGTTTTTTATTTTTATCATTTCTTCTAAATAAAAAATCAAACTTAAGATTTTCATTTTCATTATTTTTTAAAATAGACAATTCTTTATTTATTATTTTTATATTTATGTTAGGGTTATATACAATTAATGATATAAGTTGAAAATTATCATTGTATTTCTTTTTATACATTTCACAAAATTCTAAACTTTCATTAATTAAAATATTTAAATCATTACATAAATTAAAATTCCAATGATAATGTCTATAGTAAATAAATACTTTTTTGTTATTACTTTTTAATATATCTTTTGTTCTTAGTATTTTTCTATTAAAACTTTCAATTACAGATATTTCTTTTGTATTATGATGCATAAATACAAAATTAGGATAATATTTATTTATATTAAATTGTTTAGGTTTTAATACAGGGTGATTTGTAGTTTTTGTATAATTTTTAATATCATCAAAATATTTAAAATCAGTATCAATTATTTTAGTTACTGTTTTTAATCCATCATATTCATTCCATATAAAATCAAAAAAATAATGAATATTATTAATACCTATTCTTTTCAATTGATTTGCTCCGTCACAAGAACTACCTAGTGATATTATTGGTGTTTTATTCATATTTTATTACTTATAATATTATTATAATTCAATATTTATTATTTATAAACTTAATATTAAATTAAATATTAAAATAATGGATAACTTAAATACATAGGATTTGGTGCTGATGGTGCGTCTAATGTCCCAGTAAACATATCCATACCAGCGTGAGGACTAATATATGGCATTCTCATATCGTGCCCTAGACCTGAACCAAATCCACCACCATAACCAAAATCTAGTATATCATATATTGGGGCATTTGGTAATTGAAAGAATTGGTAATTTCTTGATGGAACACATACTTCACTAGGTGGGAGATTTACACCACAATCACTACATGAGCATTGATTATTATTATGGTGGTTATTATTATGGTTATTATGGTGATTACAATTATTATAATTACAATTTCCATAATATTCATAATCATCTTCTCTATGAAAATTACATTGACATTCGTTATAACACCCTCTATTTAATCGTAATTGACGTTGCTTTTTCTGATAATGTCTTAGTTGTTTTAGCTTCTTTTGTCTTATCTGTTGATATAATTTTCTTTGTTTTTGCAGTTGTTGTTGTCTTTTCTTACGTTGTTGTATTTGTTGTTGCCTTTGTTGTATTCTTTTTTGCTGTAATTGTTTTTTCTTTTGTTGTTGTATTTGTTTTTGTATCCTTTTTTGTTGTATTTGTTTTTTTATCCTTTTTTGTTGTATTTGTTTCTGCTTTTTCCTACGATTAATAATCTGTTTCTGTTGTTGCCTCTGTTTATTAGTAATTTTATTTGGCATTTTGTCTTTTTAATTATATCTTTTTAGATTAAAGTTCTTAATATATTATTATTATTTATATTTAGTAAAATATTATTTTCAGTTAACTGAAAATAATATTTTACTAAATATAAATAATATTATACTAAATATAAATAATATTATAAAATTATGGACAACCGCCACCAATTTCTAATGGTTGACGCATTATATCTGGTTCAATAGTTGATTGTAACCATGGTGATACAACAGATTGTGGATTTGGTGGTTCTGAACGAAGTTGTAAATTAGCATTTCTTAATGTTTGACCAACAGTGTTAATACCAACATTATGCCCAGCAGTTAAAAAGTTTTTATCTTGAAGAGTTTGTTGAACAGGATTTGCTTTTGACCATTCAGTATCTTGATCTAATGGTAATAATTCTTCTGGTTTTAATTGATCTTTACCAGCACAAGATAATGTAGTATCTTTAGGTCTTGGTAATGGTTCTGATGCTTGATTTTGATAATGTTCTACTTTAGCACCAACATCACTGTCAATGTGTCCTGGTAAATGAATATCTACTTCAAGATCACGTCGTGAAGCTTGTTGTTCAGTTTCTCCAGTGCTAGCAGTTGTTGTTCTTGATTGTCCTAAATAATAAACTAGAGCAACAACAACTAAAGCTCCACCTACTAAATACATCCATTGAGTATTACCTTTTTTTGCCATTCTGTAATATGTATATATTTCTTATTGTATATATAATAATTATATTTTTTATTTTATTAATATAATAAACTTAAATAAATAGTCTATTAGTGTAATTGATATATTATACATAAAGAAAAATAATTATAATTACACAAATAATTAGATATATAATTTATAAATTGTGTTGATGAAGTTTTCTTTTATTTTTACCATAAACAATTATTCTTTTTTTTGATTTATTTTTTCGATTTTTTGTTTTAGTTATTTTATTTTTAGTTATTTTATTTATAGATTTATCTATTTGATTATGTTTATCTTCAATACCATTAATAATATTATCTATAATTTCTATATTCTCCTTTATATAGATGTCTGGTGTATTATTTTTTTTTTCTACTATTACTTGCTCTTTTTCATCTACTTGTGGTTCATCTATATCTTGTGTTTCATCTATATCTTGTGGTTCATCTTCATTATATAATGTAAATATATCAGTATCTTGTATTTGTTCTTGCTCTTTTGACTCATAATCACTATCAATATTATCAAATACATACTTATCTACTTGTGATTCCATTTTTATAATTTCAAATTCATTAATAAACATTTGTTTATGAAATATAATTCCCTTGTAATCAATGGTTAAAATATAATAATTTCCTTCATATGTATTTTGTATTTCTGTTAAATTGGAAAAATTATTAAATAGAGAATTTCCAGTAACTAATTTAAGTATTGGTCTTCTTTTTCTCATTCTAATATTTGATTGATGATAATTATCTATTACGTGAAGAGGCAATTGTTTATTAAACCATTTATTACTATTTTTAAATATTACTGATATGCTAGTTTCATTTATATCTGTTATTGAGTTATATAACTCTCTATCATTCTTTGTTAATTCAAATTCTAAATAGTATTTATCTAAATATTTTGATACTTTATAGCACTTTATTGGTAGTGAAATGATTGGAGGCGTCTGTTTAACAGCTGTGAATATATAATCTCTTAATTTTACAGGGCGATTATATTCCATTACTAATTTTTATTGATATACTAATTTTATGATATACTGAAATGAATATAAATATATTAAGATATATTCAATTATGTTTATAATCATATTAAAAATTATACGAATCTTATATAAAAGAATAATGATACATATTCTCTCATATAGGATTTAAGATACATAATACATAATATAATGATTGAAAAATTAACAAATGAAATAATAAATAAAATATTACACGAGTTTAATAAAGAAGAAAATAAAGAGAAAATCCATAGCCTTATTATTGAGCCAATATTGTATTATATTATTGATAAATTATATCCTTATATATTTGTAACAGCTACTATATTTTTTCTTATATTCATCCTTTTAATACTTATATTTACTATCATATTAAGAAAGAGTAAAGATGGATAATATTTGTTATTTGAGTTTATATAATTAATAACCTTGGTCAAATTTATCACTTGATAAATATTCTGAAAATGGTTTATTTAAAGTAGTATATGTTGGTTTAGCATTTTCCTTTTCTACTTTACCATTATTTAAACATTGTGGTGGAAAAATTGCTGGAAATTGCCATTGTCCTGGTTGAGATAACATACTCCATCCATTTTCATATTTTAATGGTGTTTTAGTAGAAATAATTTTCTGTTGTGCTTTTATCATACTATTTTCTTTTTGAAGTTCATATGATGCTTGGCGGACTTTTTGATCATCTGATATTTGTTGTCTAATTAAATCTAATTCACCTTTAATTTGACGTAATAATTTAGAATCAGTTCTGTCATCTGATATAGCATCTCTTAAATTTTGTATATTACTATCAGCTTCAGCTTTAATTAATGGGTCAAGTTGATGATTTTCAGTTGTTGGTCTTTTTGCCGATTCGAATTTTTCGGTTGTTTCTGTATCATCTTTTTTTTCACTTGATTCATCACTACTGGTTTTGTCTTCGGCTTTGTCTTCGTCTTCTGATTTTTTCTCTTCAGATTCAAATCCTTCATACATTTCTAGTGATTCATACATATTATTGTATTTTGCGATACAGTATAATATAGCGTATATGATAATTGACATAGAAACTATATTAAGTGTGCCATTTGTCAATTTCTTATCTTTTAAAAGATATTCAATTAATACTGATACAGAAATTGATACAATCAAAAGAGTTAAA
>JGI10211J14876_10000457_pt1 | contig 17655 bp, 13 predicted proteins | sample Etolagsediment_FD_14876 | JGI IMG/M metagenome (IMG submission 14876)
CAAGTAGAGGTCATCCGTGCCGAAGCGGGCGTCGCTGCTCGGCTCGAGGCAATTATCATCGCCGAAAACAGCGTCCGCGACAGAGAGCGTGAACTCAAGCAGATTCTAAACAAGCCCGGCCTGGATACACAAACCTCCACTGTGTTAATTCCCGCCACCGAAGCCGACCCCGTCCATTATGAATTGGCCCCGGACCGCGTTGTCGCTGCTGCTATTGAAAATCGCATGGAAATGCTCGAACTTGAACTTCAGCTCGCCAGAGATGCCGACACCGTTGACTACCTCCGCAACCAGGCGCTTCCCCTCGTCACCCTCAATTATACATATAACATTAATGGTCTTGGCCCCACAAGGCCCGATGCCTACGACTTGCTTTACGACAAAAATTTTGAGGACCATGCCCTCGGCCTGCAACTGCTTGTCCCATTGGGAAATGAAGCCGCAAAAAGCCGCCTGCGCCAGTCCTTCTACCAGCGAAGGCAGCGAATCGCCTCGCGCGAAAGCCGAAGAACACTAATTGAGGTTGAAGTCCTAAAAGCCGTTGACCAGCTCGAAGCAAACTGGCAGCGAATCCTGGCCAGCAGGCAAAACACCATCCTCAACTCCAGGCTCTACCAGGCCGAGAAAAGGCAGTTCGAACTCGGCCTGAGAACCTCCACAGAGGTCCTCGATGCCCAAACAAAGTTTGCCGAGGCCCAAAGCGCAGAGATTAATGCCCTCACCGAATACCAGGTCGCACAGGTGGACCTCGCCTTTGCCACCGGAACCCTCCTCGGAGCTGCAAAAGTCACCTGGCAACCAATCATCCCAACCACTAACTACTAATCAAGCCCTTTGCGCTTCCTATGTCATCCCGACCGAAGCGACGCGTAGCGTCACGTAGCGGAGGGATCCGCTGAATAGCTATCGCGAAGCGCTTCCTCAACTCAAAACCCAAAATGCTCTGTAGAAAACGTATGAAAATTGTCATTCTGAACGGAATGAAATGAAGTGAAGAATCTCTTGCTCACGAAGGATTGAGATACTTCGCAAAGCCTGTACTCGAGTGAAGCGAAGGGCTCAGAATGACATCTATAAGGTTTTCTATAGAGCAAACCCAAAACTTAAAGCTAACCAGATCCATCGTCCTATAAATACTCTATTACCAAACAAAATATCGATGTGTTTTGCCGCGTCAACAGCTCTAAAACACCAATAATAAACGTATGTCAACAATTTGTTAATTATCCCTTAATAACCCTTGATATTTAGCCTCTTTTCTGGTATAATTTAAAAGATAGTTAGTTGTCTAAATGACGGGAAAACTCTTTCTGGGGGGCGGACTATGCTGTCCGTCGAAAACAGTTTCTATAGTACCTCTGCCTTGAACAGCATTTATGCGAGCATGGCCGGGCAGATTTCCAATCTGCCTTCGAATATACTCCTGAGCAACCCCGACAAATACACCGGCATCTCGATTACCAAGGATTTTCTGCGCATCAGCATTGCTGAAAATGTCGAGAACACCGCCAGCGTCAACGCCGGCATCTCGCTGGTTCAAAGCGCCGCTGATGTCGTTGAAACAATCGCCGACAAGGTTGACCAGATGAGACAGTTGGCCGAGGAAGCCACCACAACCCCTCAGAAGAAAGACAGGGAAGCACTGCAGGAACAGTTCGACGCCCTTGCCGACGAAGTCACCAAAATCGCCTCGCAGTTCAACCTTGGCGGTAACATGCTCACCAAAGACGACGATACCGTCGAAATCTCCATCGGCAGCGGCATTTCCATCGGTATCGACACCAAAGACCTGACCATCAGCGGCCTGGACATCATTGACAATATTGACATTGTGAATGATGCTGATGCCGCTTTAGCAGGCCTTGAAACCGCCGTCGCTGAAATTGACGACTATGCCGACCACCTCGAAACCAAGGCCGGCGATCTCGAATCGGCCGCCGCGGTGCTCGATGTCCAGAGCCAGAGCCTTCTCGCCGTCAGTTCGGCAGTAGAGCGCGCAGACGCCGCCATGATGGTGGTTAACATGCTGAACAATAACTATACGGCCCAGGCCGACCTGTTCCTCATCGCTCAGGCAAATCTAAACTTGATGACAGATACCGTCCTGCGACTCCTCGCTGATTAAACTAATAAATTCCGCGAATTTATCCCTGCTTGTGCCTTAGGTAAGGGAGCTTGCCCCAGCAAAGCTAAGGGGGCGATTCCTTATTGGTTAGCCCCCACAATTTATTGCGCCGGTTCTTTTTCTTAACCTCAATTCATTGCCGGCGTAATCTCCTTACCAAGCCCCGAAGGGGCGGAAGAAAGTAGCCCAGGGTAAGCGAAGCACCACCCTGGATCCCAGATCCCCAAACATAATTTTAGCCCCAAAGGGGCGAAAGAAAGTAGCCCTGAATTAGCCTTTAGCCCTGCTTGTGCCTTAGGTAAGGGAGCTTGCCCCAGCAAAGCTAAGGGGGCGATTCCTTATTGTTTAGCCTCGGCCCCTGTGGCCGGGGTCATTCATCAATTATCAATCGAAACGCCCCGCCTGCCGCGTCGAAATCTCGACGTAGACGGGTGTCATTGCGAGGAGCGAAGCGACGCGGCAACCTTGACCTACGAGATACTAGCGACTAGCGACCAGCGACTAATTAAGCCCGCGGAGCGACTCCACAATTTTGCATTTTGATTTTTACATTTCCTATGCTATTGGCCAGTCGCTGTGTGTGTCGATTGTTTCGTCAATTTGCTTTACCATGTCCTTCTACAATGCCGATTCAGATAATGCAAGCAATTTTTGATGACAATCAATGACAATTATGGCCTGAAGACGCCAATATCTCCGCAACACTTTACTATTCAAAACCGGAGGTTTTATGAGGTCAAACTTCCCTTATGCCACTTCTAATAGTTCATCCCAACATGTTGTATACCTGCGAGAACGCCTCTGAAATTTTAGCTTCCATGGTTGGTTTATCCCTTCCGCTGCCCATCGAACCGGACAGTCTGATCCGGCGTTAAGGGCATCTATCGTCCGCATAAGTCGCCCGGATTTTTCTCTGTCAACATTATCGAATAAATTCCTTTGAATCCGATTTTCAACCACAAGCCCGCCGAGTATGATACCACACTTCTTAAATGCACAGCCGGTTCGGTGCAACCTGTCAATACTCGCCCGCGCACCTTGAATCAACTCTATCGTATTGTTTGTAGCAACATCAAACTTTAAGGTATGCAAATTATAGTACCTGTTTTCAATAAACCGGCTGGTCGTAACAAAGACGGTCATCACACCGGCTGCCAAATGCTCTTGACGGAGTTTCTCGCCTGCCCGTGTGGCATAGCTTGCGACCGCTTCCTTTAACCCCTCAACAGACTCTATCGGCCTTGCGAACATACGAGATACTATAATCGATTTTCTAAGCGGCGGGTTTTGCTCTAACCGGTAGCAGCAGTCCCCCCTTAGTTCATAAACTGTTCTGGCACCTACCACACCGAACTTTTGTTTAATCCAGCCAATATCTGTATCACGAAGAGCAAGAGCGGTCTTAATGCCTGCTCTTTTTAATTTAAGGGCTGTTTTGATTCCTACCGTCCACACCTTTTCCACTGGCGTTTGGGCCAAGGCTTTGCTCAGGTAAGAAGATTCGGTCAGGTCTAATACCCCATCTGCCTTGACAGACCTTTTGGCGATTCTATTGGCTATCTTTGTCAATGTCTTGGTTCCGGCTATGCCTACTGTTACCGGCATACCGGTCCACTTCCTGACGGTTTGTCGTATTTTTCGGCCGTAATCCGTCAAAGAGCAGCCGAAACCTGCAAGATTCAAAAATGCCTCGTCGATTGAATATATCTCTATATCGGGTGTAAAATCAGACAGTGTTTGCATAACCCGGCTGGACATATCTGCATAAAGGGCATAGTTTGAGGAAAAGACCTCAACACCGTTTTTTCTGATAATATCGGCAACTTCAAATGCAGGAACCCCCATACCTATGCCCAAAGCCTTTGCTTCATTAGAGCGGGCTACCACACAGCCATCGTTGTTTGATAACACAACTACCGGTCTGCCTTCCAGCTTAGGATTAAAGACCCGCTCGCAAGAGGCATAGAAGTTATTGCAATCAACAAGTGCGAAAATCTGTTTCATAGTTTGTGTATAACGCTGGTAACTACTCCCCAGACCTCGAACTGAGTCTCTTCGCTAATTTCCCGGGCGCAGTAGTTTTCATTTTCCGCCTCTAAAGTGATTTTTTTCTTGTGTATTCTGATTCTTTTGACGGTCATTTCACCATCGACGACTGCTATAACTATGTTTTTGTTTCTTGGTTCAAGGCTTCGGTCAACTACCAGAAGGTCTCCGCAGTGAATACCTGCTCCAATCATAGAATCGCCGACGACCCTGACGAAAAATGTGGCTGCTGGATGTCTAATCAGATGCTTATTCAAATCAAGCTTATCTTCTTGGTAATCAGCTGCAGGTGAAGGAAATCCCGCCGGCACCATTGCCTCAAACAAGGACTGATAGTGCCTTGCAGATAGGTCTGGCGAATGAACTGTCTTTACCTTGGTAATCATTCTCTACTTATCACTGATTCGAGGCAATCCTTGCCAATTGTGGATATGTTCTCAAAAGTCCCTCGGGAACGGTCTGCTTCTCGCCGGTCAAAAGGCATTTCAACTCAAGGGCGTTGGCAAGCTCGGCACCCCGATAATGATTGTTGGCAATAACGGTAAGTGTTTCAAATGCCTTGGCCAATTCATCGACCCGCTGTTTTATCTCAGAAAGCTCGCTCGCACCGTAATAGTAATTATAGGTTTCATCTCTTCCCGCCTTGCTGAACCACTTTTCCGCGTTTCGGCCGTGCATCCTGAAGTAACCGTTCCGGCCTATAGTACACTGCTGCAAATTGAACGATGTAAAACCGACCGGATAGTCAAGATTACAGACCGAAACCCCAAGCTTCCTCAAGAACTCCAGAGCACCCGTCTTTTCCCAGGAATTATGCCTAAGCTCTACCGCCAGATTAAAGGCTTCACAGAAGCTTTCTACGATCCTGTACAGATACTGCCGGTTCGCATTATTATCATTGAAATCATATCTGAACTGAACAAGCAGGGCTTTAAGTTTGCCCTCCTCCAGCATCGGTGCAAACCCCGTATGAAACTGGTCTATTATTACAGGGTCCAGTTTGCCTTTATGGGTAATATCTCTATGCAACTTTGCGGTAAAGAAAAACTCCAGCTTCTCTGAAGTTCTCTGGAGCCATGATTTGGTAGTTTTTTCAAACGGTGGACGATAAAAGGTGCTGTTAATCTCAATACAGTCAACAAAGCGGCTTATATAACGTAGCTGGTCGATTTTACGGTCGGTATATACGATGCCTTGCCAGTCTTTATATGACCAGCCTGCTATCCCTATATGAATCGGACAAGCCATTTTAGCCCCTATTTTAACGTCCTGATACAGCCTGTTACCTTACCGATTATACGAATGTCTTTATCACCTCGTTTGACGTACTGCGTCTTATATCCAGTCGACCGATTGGCCCCTTTCAGGGCAATTCTGTTCTTTTGCACATACACCTTCTTAACCGTTGCCTCATCATCCAGCAGCACAACCGCTATCTGCCCGTTCTCGACTCTGTTTGCAGGCTTAACCGCAACATAGTCGCCATCCATAATACCCTCGTCCACCATGCTGTCGCCGCGAACCTTAAGAAGGAACACATCATCAGATAAACCCAGTAGCTGCTTTATGTCCACATAGCCTTCTATATTCTGCTCAGCTAAAATGGGCCCACCTGCTGCCACCTGTCCCACAAGCGGAACGCCTTTGTTTTGCTGCACGGCCTTGACGTACTCCGCCGATAGCCTGAGCCCCCGATGTCCGCCGACATCCGACAGGTAGCCCTTTTGCTTCAAATAGCTGACAATCTGATAAACAGAGTTCTGGGCCAGGCCGAAATGCCGGGCAATCTCCCTCTGACTGGGAGGCGTGCCGTCCCGCAGTCTGCCTTCGATAAATTTGAATATCTTCTGCTGTTTTTCCGTCAACGGCTCCATAATTGTCCTTTCAAATCACCATATATACATTATATGGTCATTTGACAATATAGTCAACAAAAAAATCAAATAAAAACCTTGCCCCGCCCCAAATAGGTTTATCTCGCCCTTACTTTGCTTACAAAGTTAGTGCAGGGCCATTGCCATAATTTGGTGCGGGGTCATCTGTTCTCTGGACTATCGTCCTGCCTTCTCAATTTTTGGTCCAATTATTTATACAAGTTCTACCCCTGTCTTTTATTGCCGTTTTTGCATAATGTCAACCTTGTATTTTGTAAATCTCGGTAATAACAACATTTACAACAGTTAATCAGTATCATCCAGTGCTATACAATGCCCATTTGTGTCAGAAAAAAGCTATTTTTTTTGAAATACAGGTGAAATTATGATACAATTCTACAGCGTTTCTTGATTTGCACCATTGGAGGAGATGTCCACATAACTGTAAATCTAAACAGGAGTGAGAAATGAGGGATTTAACAAATCTAAAGAACTTGATGTTAATGGCAGTTTTATTGTTGGCCGGGCCCTGGCTGGCCCCAACGACTCTTGCAGGCTCAACCTGGTACATCGAGACTGTAGACAGCGCAGGCAATGTGGGGGGAGACACATCCATTGCTCTAGATCCCAACGGCTACCCACACATCAGCTACCGTGATTGGACTAACTATGACCTGAAGTATGCTGCCTTTAACGGTTCTACCTGGGACATCGAGACTGTTGACAGCATAGGGGACGTTGGCAGTCACACATCCATTGCCCTGGATGCAGACGGCTACCCACACATCAGCTACTCTGATTTTACCAATGCTGACCTGAAGTACGCGGCGTTTAACGGTTCAACCTGGGACATCGAGACTGTAGACAGCACAGGTAATGTGGGCACATACACATCCATTGCTCTGGATCCCAATGGCTACCCACACATCAGCTACCGTGATTGGACCAACCATGACCTGAAGTACGCGGCGTTTAACGGTTCAACCTGGGTCATCGAGACAGTCGACAGCATAGGGGAAGTGGGCAGTCACACATCCATTGCCCTGGATGCAGACGGCAACGCACATATCAGCTACCTTGATTTTACTAACCACGACCTGAAGTATGCGGCGTTTAACGGTTCAACCTGGGACGTCGCGACTGTCGACAGCACAGGGTTAGTGGGCCACCACACATCCATTGCCCTGGATTCAGGCGGTAGACCACACATCAGCTACCATGATTATACCAGCTATGACCTGAAGTACGCGGCGTTTTACGGTTCAACCTGGGACATCGAGACAGTCGATAGCACAGGTAATGTGGGCGAATACACATCCATTGCCCTGGACGGGAGCGGCCACCCACACATCAGCTACCATGATTATACCAGCTATGACCTGAAGTACGCGGCGTTTAACGGTTCAACCTGGGACATCGAGACAGTCGATAGCACAGGTAATGTGGGCTCGGCTACATCTATTGCTATGTATGTAGGCGGCATCGCACACATAAGCTACCTTGGTAATACCGACCTAAAGTACGCGTATGTTAAGTATGCGTGTCCCCTTGCCGACGTTAGTGGTGATTGCTTTGTTGATTCTGTTGATTTAGCCATCCTTGCTCGTCAGTGGCTTGAAGGTAAAGGCAAAGGTTTCAATTCTGAGTCTGATATTATTACCAATCCTTGGTTGGGTTTGAATAATATTGGCGACAGTTACACTCTTGCGGGATACGGTACTTTTTCTGGTACGACGCGGTCCTACTCTCTTATTGGTTCCGAAACAGTAATGGGAGTAGATTGTCTTATCATGAGGATCCTTGGCCATGGCGAAAATCCGCCAGCAGAGTATTATGATCTTCGTATTGCCCAAGATATCGGCGGCAGTATCCGATCTCTGAAAATAACCGGAGTAGATGGCGACGGGAGTCCTGTATCCTGGCAGGTGGGTTCACCCGCAAGCGCACCGATTTTCCTGCCAAGTAATCCACAACCTGGACAGGTTTTCCCCTGGTTATGGAATGAATACCACGAAGTTATCGCTCTTTGCCAAACGGTCCCGCAAATGTCAACAGGAGCGGGTCCTTATACCGGCTGTATGCAAATTCGCTGGGGTGACACCAGCGAAGACGATACCGATGAACATTATCATTGTCCTGGTGTCGGAATCGTAAAAGAAGTTTGGGATGATGAAGACGAATCAAATGGTTGGGAAAGGATACCTGATTAGTTAAGGCACACTATAGTTTTCAGATATTGACGTTCTACAGGAGTACCACCTGATGGATGGAATGAATAGGTCTGTTTTCTCCCGTCATCCTGCCGATCTTAACATGGATAGGAGTTCTAGATGTAATATGGGATTGGAAAGAATCATGATCCAATTAATTTTCTAATTTGAGCTTCAAGAGAAAGGTAGCAATTTACTGTATTGCTGTTTACTTTAGTACTACCTTGTGTATTTGGTCTATCTAAATAGCCTATTGATCTTTTTGCGGTTGAATCTTCGATTTCGTAATGAACATTCATATCGCTATCACGTTTCATGGTAATCTCAAGTTTATTATGTTTTCTCCTTAGCCTGAATCCAATAATTCCTAGATCACTTTTGGCGAATACCATGTTTATTGCAAGATCATTTGAGGAATCTGTGTTTTCTGATTCAATATAAAAACCACTAGCCCCCAACGCCAAGAACCCAACTGAACCATCTCCATTCCTTACTGCCCTTACAAAATTAACTATGCCTTCACTACAGTAGATTATTGAGTTTTCTTCTTCTACAGCTATCAAATCAGATAGTTTGGTTTGTGTGACGGTTTTTTTTATAAGGTTGTAGATTTCTTGTTCGGGGATTCCTTGGTTGTCTGCCAAGTTTACAATGGAAGTTGGCAGACATTTTTGATTTGATTGATAATTATTACAGCCTTTTGCTGTTAGGGCAGCAAGGCCTATTGCTAGATATGTAAGTACCCTTCTTGGAATATTTAGCCTGCATTTTCCCTTTAAACCATTAAAAAACATAATTTTTCCTTACGACATCGACAATCTTTCAAAAACCACTTTGAACTATCAAGGCTTTCTAAGTTTGAGTTGTGGCTTAATACTAACTATTATAATATCAACTTAACAACCACATTTCAATCTTGTTGAAAACAAGCATACTTTTTATCCTGTAATGCCAACTTATTCATCCGTACTATAAATCTTCCGTCTTATTAGTTTAAATCGATTTTGATTTCATAATTATAGTCGACTGCTATGGTGATTTCGTCTATAATATTCCTTTGTAGCACGTGTGAAGCCTTGGGCATAAAGGCCTTGAAGGACTTTCGTCTCCTTCCTCCGGTTTAACACGCCCAATCCCATTAGAGTCTCCGGCATGATCCGCTGGCAACTAGCGGCAAGGGTTTCGCTCGTTAAAGTACTCAGACCCCATCTTACGACACGAGCATGACGATAGGCTCACAACACCTGTGCAAGTTTCACCCGAAGGCAGCTTAACCGGTTTCCCAGCAAGCATCCAAGCATGTCAAACCCAGGTAAGGTTCTGCGCGCCTCTTCATTAATCAAATCTCGGCCGCTTTGTTCAGCCCTCTCAATTCCTTGCCAGTTTGCCCCCCGGCCGTGGACAAACAGCCCGCGCATTTATTCCTGCTTGTACCTTAGGTAAGGGAGCGTTCCGCAATATAGCGACTAGCGACCAGCGACTAATCTGCCCCTCCCACTCCCACGCTCCCACACATGCTCCCGCTACCGCTACCATCTCACCCACGCTACCATACCCGCTCCCGCACCCCCTCTCATTCCCGGCCCACATCCCCAAAATAAAATTACGTCATAGTCCCTTTGCCCGCACCGGATATTATTGGTCCAGCACATCTGCACCTCTGAATGATCCTTCGTGCCTAAAGGCACATCACCTACTCACCTACTCACCTACTCACCTACTAACCTACTAACCTACTCTCCCCCCGCTCCCGCACCCCCACCCTGCATTTAAACAACCCGCGCAGCGTTCCACATTCGGCGTTCGGTGTTCGGCGTTGAGTTTACCCTGAGCCTGCCGAAGGGATATTCGATATTCTTCTCTTGCCTCACTCGTTTCGAATCAAACGCGCTTATACTATCTTGTTATCGGCCAAAAAAATAAAATTTTTTTATTCCTTTTTTCACAAGCACTTACAGATTTTACCGGCAAAAAAAATTCCGATTTTCGCATCAAATGCGCAAGTTTGTACTTTATAGGGGAGGAGTAAGACAGAGGCCCGCAGGCCCAGTCAAATTTATCCCTTAGGGATGGATCTATTAAACCTCGTTTGGAGCATTTGAAAATTGAATATTATCTTATTTTTAGCGCGGCAAGATCCTTCCTGCCTGAAGGCAGTTGACTCGAATGCAATTCATGCCATAGGTATCCATGCGTCTTTTTTAAAAACATTATCTTCTATTATTATTTTCTCTTTGGATGAGCAAAGGGCCTTAAGGCCCCTCTTGAACTCTGTGGCAAAAAATTTCTACGAAATACGATCGACAAATTTAAACTTTTTATTTAAAACAAACCCAATTTCCGAAAGGCCAAAAATGAACGTAACTTCTGTTATAATTAAGAATTACGAAGAATATCGGCCTTGCCGCCCCCCAAAAGCAAACCCAAAGCAAACCCAATTTAACCCAATTTTTAACCCTATAAAACCCAATCAAACCCAATTCAAACCCAATTTGCGGAAAGAACAAAAATGAACGCAACTAAAGTATTGACAAAGCATTATGAAAATAAACGCCTTTTCAGATACGCCGAAGTGCAGCCGGTTCTGATTAATTTACCCTTTAATCCTGCCGATAAGACCAACTGGAGCGCCCAAGGCGCCCGGAAGGACATGCCTCATTGCCGGCGGTTCCTTATTGAAAAATGTAGAAACCAAAGACCCGGACAGGCCGGGTACATAAAGGGATCGAAAGATGGGTAGACGAATTTCTCTATTAGTAATTGATGACGAGAAGCACATTCGTGATCTGTTCGTATGCCACCCGGCGTTAGACAGTTTTGAGGTGACCCTCGGTGCCAATGGCCGTCAAGGCATTGACCTTGCCCGCCGCTATAGACCTGACGTGATTCTCCTGGATTGGACGATGCCCGAAATGGATGGGATGCAGGTCCTTGCCGAACTTAAGAAAGATCCCAACACACAGAATACACCAATCTTCATGCTGACAGCCAATAAAGACCCTGCCGATGTGGGAAGGGCGATAAGCGAAGGCGTTGACGACTATTTTTCCAAGCCGTTTGACGTGGCAAATCTGGCTCGGACACTCAGACAAAAACTCACCAATCCCGCAACCATTTAACCCCGACTCGCCGGGCCGCAAGTCGAACCGCACAGGGCATAGCCGCTCAAAGTTTTCCAAACAGGGTCAACGGGCTGACTTTTGTGATTTTTACTTTTGCAAACTCGCCCGCCAGGGACACCGGCCCATTGAAAACAACGATGTAATCGGTAGCGGTTCGGCCGATGAGCTGGGGCCGGCCGGTGGGTTCGGCACTATCGAGATTGGGCTTTTTGCTGGGCCCTTCGGCGAGGACCTCCAGCGTTTGGCCTAAGAAACGTTTATTGTACTCGCCGCTGATTCGGTTTTGCACCTCAAGCAGCTCGATATTTCGCTGCTTTTTTACCTCGGCAGGGACGCTATCAGCTAATTTGTCATCGGCCCGCGTGCTGGGGCGCGGTGAGTATTTGAAGACGAAGCAGTTTTTGTAATCGGCTTTTTTGACAAGGTCAACTGTCGCGGCAAAATCGGCTTCCGTTTCGCCGGGAAAGCCGACGATAAAATCTCCGGCTATTGCGATGCCGTCAACAATGCCGCGGGCCTTAGCGAGCAGGTTAAGGTATTGGCTCACGGTGTAGCGTCTGTTCATGGCCTTTAAGATTTTATCGGAACCGCTCTGGGCGGGGATGTGGAGGTATGGGCAGACTTTCGGCAAATCGAACATGGCGTGCAGAATGGATTCATCGAAACCGAGCGGGTAGCTGGTGATGAAGCGAATCCATTTGATGCCCTCAACATCGTTCGCCATTTGCAATATATCCGCGAGGCGGTAGGTCTTGTCGGGGCCGGGCCAGTTGTATGAATTTATCGTCTGGCCGAGCAGCGTGATTTGCTTTACACCCCGGTCTGCGAGCTTTTTTATCTGCTCGATGATTGTGTGGGGCGGGCGTGAGATTTCCGGGCCGCGAACGTAGGGCACGACGCAGTAGCTGCAGAAGTTGTTGCAGCCGCGCATTACGCGGACGAAGGCCTGGTGCGGTATTTGGTTTTCGTCCGAGTCGTAAGCAGTTTCGAAAGCATCCAGTGCGTCGCTTTGGCGGTCGGAACACTTGCGGCGGATGTTGTCGGCTACACTTAGAAGTTTTGTTTTGTCCTTAAGTGCGCGGTTTACGAGGTCGGGTATTTGCGGGATTTGGGCGGGGCCGCAGACGATATCGACGGCCTCGTGGTCGAGTAGTTCGGTACCGAGGCGCTGGGCCATGCAGCCGATTACGCCAACGATGAGTTCGGGTCGGGTTTCTTTGATGTGCTTTAGATGGCCGAGATGGGAAAGGACCCTTTGCTCGGCGTGGAGGCGGACGGAACATGTGTTTATCAGGACGATGTCGGCTTCTTTGACTGTTTCGGCCAGTGCGAAGCCGGTGTCCTTGAGCGCGGAAGTTACCAGGGCCGAGTCGAGCTTGTTCATCTGACAGCCGAAGCTTTTTATATGGACTCTTTTAGCACTCATGAGAAAGAAAGTATATAGCATTTAGCCAATAGTGTATAGTTGTTAGTGAATGGGCATTTAGGTTGCTTTCGTGGTTTCTATCCGGTAAGATGGACTTGAAGGAAAGGGACAGAATGACAGAAGAACAAATCGAAAACGAGCCGGGCCGGGTAAAACGCATTTTCAGATGGGTCTTTGTCGTTGCTAAATGGCTGTTTGTCTTACTGCTTGCGATTTTGCTGATTGGAGGGGTTTACTTTAAGGCGCCTTGGAAAGTAACTGCCCTTATTGCGATTGTCCTCGCCACACTTACCATAATTCCAAAGCGCATGCGAAAATGGATATGGCTGACGTTCGGTATAATCGTCATTGCGCTTGTAGTATGGGTCTTTCTGCCGGAAGACGATGGTGACTGGCGGCCGTACACATTCGATGAAGAATTGGCTGCGATGGAAGCCAAACGAGCCATCCCCGACGAGGAGAACGCGGCGATAATCTACAACAAACTCCTAGAAACATACGACCCAAACGACTTCAAACACGATTTCATTGATGACGACCTTTGGGCATTGTCAGGGCAAGAACTTTGGTCAAGCAAAGATTACCCGAAATTGGCAAAATGGCTCGAAGGTCAGCGAGACACAATTGAGACATTAATGGAAGCCTGTGAAAGGGATGGCTGCCGGTTTCCATTACAGCCTGACACTATTGGATTGATGAAGTTAAGTGATAGGTTGACGCCGATGAAAGACTGGGCAAGACTATTAATCAGGGCAGGGAATAACGATTTTGGGAACGGCGAAATCGGTGATGGTATCAAGAAATATGTTGCAGTACTTCAAATGGCAGAACATCTATATCAGCAGCCTTCACCTATCGAACTAATCACTGCAATAGCCATCGAAGCTTTGGGGCGCTCTCAGGTAATCAGATTTGTTGTTGTCGGCGATGCGAGTGAAGAACGCCTTAATATTCTAGATAAAAGCATGAGTCAGGTTAAGCATGACTGGGCAGCAGACTGGCTCAAGACGATTGGATACGAAAAGCTGCTTGCCAAAAATCACTTGGGCATGTTTTATGAAGTGAACTCCAAAGGAAAGGTCAGGCTCGCCCGTGACCCGTTGGCAATAATAAGAGAAGAGTTTGAGAGCTTGGGATTTGAACTGCCTGTGCACAGGTACTGGCACAAAAAGCTGGCGAAGCTCCGGACGATATTAGCTTGGTTCTATGTACCGCACAGCCCACACGAGGCTGGCAAAATCTTTGATGACAGCTGCGAAAGATACTACGCCATGGCAGAGCCAGGCTTTGACTGGCAAAAAGGGCATGTCAAGGTTAAATCGCGACTAAAACTTAACTACCACTACCTGATCGAGGTGATAGCGGCAATGTTAGAAGGACCTTACCACAAAATCCATGATCTATATCTTCGAAACATTTCGGATAATAGAGCTGCACAACTCGTAATCGCGTTGAGAAGACACAAGAATGAGTACGGCCGCTGGCCGGGGAGTTTGGAGGAGGTTAAATCATTGGCTCCTGCGGAATTGTTTGTTGATCCCGTCAACAATGATTCGTTTGTTTATCGGATGACCGAGGATAGTTTCACTCTGTACAGCAAAGGCAAGAACGGAATTGATGAAGGGGGCTTGCGTACTATGATATTCGATCCTAATATCCCAAAATGGCCTGAAACGAAAGAAGACGACCTCCTCATCTGGCCGCCGAGGAGTCGCAAAACTAAAGAGAAAACGAAGTCCGGTGCGAATTAGCGTTTTTTGCCAATCATTCGGGTCTTGATTTTTGATTCAGTTCGCGTTTTTTGGCGAGGGCGGCTTCGAGGCCGTTGCGAACTGCAGGATGGTTGGGATTGGCCTTTGAAGCGGCCCGGTAGTGTTTGAGGGCCTCATCGATTTTGCCGCGCGCTGCCATTATCATCCCTAAGTTACAGTGCACCTGCCAGGCGTTTTTGTCAAACTCAAGCGCCTTGTAATATTGCTCGATGGCTTCATCGATTCTGCCGGCCGCCTTCAAGGCGTTGGCCAGGTTGTTGTGCAGCTTGCAGTTGCCTCGGCGTCTTTGCAGAAACTGCGTGCAACAATCAATCGCCTCATTGAAGCGGCCCTGGTCAAGGAGTCCTGCCGCCAGATTGACAACAGCATCGTCGTACATTGGAAAGATTTTGGCTGCGGCTTTGAAATGTTCGACAGCCTCGGCAATCCTGCCCTGGTCTCTCAGCACGACGCCGAGATTGTTGTGGGCTAAATGATTATTCCTGGTAACCTGCAGCGCGTGCTCGTACAGAGTAACACTATTACGCCAGTAGCCGGTCTGAATCCAGGTACACACAGCAAGAGCTGCGAGTATGACCGCAGCCAAAACTGCCGCAGCAATTTTCCGGTAAGGCTTGTTTTTGACAAGATCGACCGCTCCCCAAGCAATTACAATAAAGATACCGATTAGCGGCACATACGTGTATCGATCGGCATAGCTTTGAATTCCCACCTGAACAAGGCCGATGACCGGGACCAGCGTGCCCAGATACAACAGCCAGCCAACTATCGCATATTTTCGGCTGCGCGCCCGCCGAATCGCCAAAGCGGAAATCACCAACAGTAAGAAGCCAGCCACAGCCACCTGCCATGGAGGTAGTGTTTTTGGATGTGGATAGAATACCGCCAGGCGCACCGGCCAAATCATCTTGCACAGATAAACCATGTATGAAACCATCGCATTACTTATCCGGCCGTATATAGTGAGCAGACGTGCAGAGACCTCCACATCCTGTTGAACCCGTAAGGTAATCACACACGAGACAGCCGACAAAATGAAAAGAGGCACCTTTTCGGATACCAGTCGTAAAAACGTTTGCTTTTTACCCGACCGTCTTTTTTGCCTGTTGGTGTCAGGCCCGGCGGCGGCCGAGAGTTCCAAACGTTCCAACGGCCAGTAGTCCAACAGCAGCAGCACAAAGGGAAGTGTGACCAGCATGGGCTTGGCCATCAGGCCGAGAGCGAACGATATCACAACCAGCATATACCGTATCAGCGCCGGGCGCTGCGTATATCGTGCGTAGGCGAGCATTGTCAGGAGCCAGAAAAATGTGCTCAAGACATCCTTGCGCTCGGCGACCCACGCCACTGATTCAACATGCAGAGGATGCAGTGCGAAAAGTGCTGCGACAAAGCCGCTGGGCCAGACAGAACCGGTCATACATTTCAACAAGACAAAAAGCAAAAGTGCATTGGCGACGTGCAACAATAGATTTGTCGTATGGCAGGTTTTGGCCTTTGCCCCGGAAAGCTCACAGTCCAGCATAAGTGAGAGCCAAGTCAGCGGATGCCAGTTGCTGGCGTGTTTGGTTGTAAAGGCCCATTTGGCGCTTTGGAGCGTCAGGCCCTTCAGCACGTGTGGATTTTCTGTAACATATTTCGGGTCGTCGAAGCTGACGAACTCGTGGCCGCGAAGTTGCCAGTAAACGCCCAATGTCGCCAATACGATAACGCCGGCGACGGCAAACTGCAGCCATCGGCGCTCTTGCCTCACTGGAGCCGAAACGCCCATCTACAAACTCCAAGCTGTAAACTTTAACCGGCCCATTATAGCTGATTCCCGAGGATTTCTCAAATCGCTCGTTCACTGCGACACGGCAATGTAAGCTTGCAGCGCCCATGTTCTTTCAGTGACACAAAGGCCAATTAAAAAAGCCCTGTCCGCCTGTTAACGGGCAGGGCCTTATGCCCCGAACCTCCTTATATAATAGTCACCCACTCTACCGTCGCCACGCGGCCTTTCGAACCATCAGCGGCGGCATCTGCTGCGGGCTGACATTACTCATGTTATGCTTCACGCAGCTTCTGTTACTCGGATACCATTTGACCTTATAATCGGTCACCTTCCACTGGCGCTCACAATTCTTAGGCCTTTTCAGCCAGCCCAATATATTCATCTCGCACACCTGCGCGCAAAAATCTACGAAGTCCTTTACGACTATTGTTTTATCGACCCATTCGGAGCGGCACTTAACCAGCAACAACCTCTTTAAAACCGGATCTCTCTTGATTTTCGTCCCTTTTTTTAATTTTGCTTTTTGGCCCGCAACTGCGGTATAATGTAGGCAGCCGATAACATAGTTAAGGATCGCCAAAATGGAAGCCATAAATCGCCAGAGCCGAACAAGCGTGCACTTCAGCATAAACTTCGTCATCGCCGGCGTCTGGACGCCGGACAAAGCGAAGACCGTTGACTTCCAAAAGGCGCTGCTCGACAACGGGCTGGACTTTTCACAGACGACTGCCAGGCCGAACAGCTTCACTTTGTCCCGGACCCAGCCTTCACACCTGCAGGTAAAACTCGAATCGCCCGCCCCACAGATTTCCGGCATTCAGATAATCTCAGCGCCGCCGGCCTACGACCTTGAAATGTTTATCGAGGAGACCTGTGCCGCCACCAACGCGTATCAGCAGACTTATCCGGCTAATCAGTATCAGATCATCCGCTGTGCGGCGAAAATCCAGCACTTTTACAGCTCCCGTGCGCATGCGTTCCAATATCTGTGGGAGACGCGTTTAGGCCAGTCACCGGAGGATTTCCGCTGCCTTGGCCAAAGGCCGGTAGCCGGCGGCGGACTGCGACTCGTAATGCCGCCTCACGCCGAAGAAAATGAAGAGCCCTGCTCCATTGAACTGCGAATCGAATCTTCCTTCCGTGAGCCGCGGAAACTGCTCATCGAAACGGCCTTCGTCTGGCCCAAACCCTTACTTTTGCAAAAGGATGAGAAATTCGACCCCGCTTCCCGCCTCATCTCTCTTGAACAATACGCCACAGACGAGGTCTGGACTTTCCTGACGCAAAAGAAAAACGAACAATAACC
>JGI10211J14876_10000458_pt1 | contig 17644 bp, 15 predicted proteins | sample Etolagsediment_FD_14876 | JGI IMG/M metagenome (IMG submission 14876)
TAATTCTACCCAAAGAAATGATACAAAAGCATTTGATAAGATAAAATTTAGGGTCTATAATGATAATCCCCAAGTAGAAAGGGTTTATGTTATTAGAAGAAAATTAGATACATTGCCTTTCTATTTCGGTTGGATGGCTCATTCTGGTCTTTTACTTAAAACTACGAATGGAAGATGGTTTATTTGTGAATATGGAACTGAAAATGACAAAAATAAAGTAAGTCTTTATGAAGTTCCAAATGTTATTAAAGAGACAACTTGTGATACATTCCAATATCAAGGAAGAAAATGGAACAAACAAATTTGCGGATCATCAATTAAAGCATCTATTCAATCTGTAAAAGAAACAATGGAAAATAAAGTTTGTAAGCATTCTTATTGGATGCTTTTTTGGAATTGTCATATGGCACAAGAAGGTGTGAGAGAAGAATTAGGTTTAAAAGTTGATAAAAAGTATATGGATAAGCAATTTGAAGAAGAATATCGTTTTAGTTTAAGGGAAATTTAAAACTCTATAATTTTTTATAAATATTAGAAAAATTAAAATCAGGAATTTTTTTCTAAAAGTTTATTCCATAATTCTTCTGCAATATATTTTGGTTCTTTTGGTTTTCCATCATCATCTAGAAATGACATCATTTCAACTTTAACATTCAAAATATCAGATGTTTGACACCATCCTCCTTCAAATAATTCACATTTGAATATATTTTCTTGTGGTTCCTCCGATAATAAATTCCAATCACACACCAAACAATTTTCATAATTTTTTCCAATAATAATATGTTCTGTATAAAATTTAGCATCATATCTAAAAGTAATATTTTCACATGGATAGCTAAATTCTTTTAGTAAATCTTTCAATAAAGGTCTATCATTAAATTTAGCTACTTTTTTGAATAATAATTCATCATCTTCATTTGATAAATCAAGTAAAATTTTAGATATTGATTGTAATAATTGTTTCTTTGAAAAATTTGAATTATGGTTGTATTTAACATTTACAGAAAAATTTTCAAAATCTTTTGACCATGTAAAAGTTGTTTTTTCATTTTCACTTGATGGTAAAAAATCATTTATATGAACTAATATAGATGGTTTTGTAGAATTTAATTGTAAAACTCGATATCTTACATCTTCAATAGTATCATCTAAATTATTAAAAACATCAAGTGGGACATCAATTGTTCGTTTAGTCATTTTTTTTTTATAATAATGAATATTATAAATAAAAATCAATTTTTTCATAAATAAACACATATTTGATTAAATAATATTTCTTTCACAATATATTCCAATGACACACCAGCATATTCATTATTATCATAAAAATAAGTAATTCCTCTTACATCATCATTTTTATCAATTTCAATGATTTTTTTTGAAATATTATCATAAATTTTTATCTCTTTGTCATCAATAATTAAAAACAATCCACCATATATATCATCAAAATTTTCTTCTTTTTCATAAATATTTATATCATTAATTTTGACGTGATAATCTTTCCAATCTATACCATGTGCTGAATATGCGTGATAACTATCTATATCAACCTTGAAATAAATAGTCCTATCAATTAAAGGTAATTTAAAATATTTTACTTCCATTTATATGTTTATAATTTAAATAGTTTAAAATCATTTTTTTATATAAATATAATGCTTAATAAAGTTATAATAGATAAATTAGATACAAAGGAGGAGAAAAATTGTAAGCGTATCTTTAATAATAATTATTTTGGTCAATTCAAGAATAATTATGAAAAATTTAAACAATATTCCCAAATAATTGGTTCGTATAATAGTATGAATTATAAATCAGACAAGTATAATTATTATTTTATAAAAGAGAATTATCCAGAATTTATTGAACCAGAAGCGTATATAATAATAGAATGTAAATAAAATTTGATTTTTAAATATTTTAATTATCTAAAAATAATAAATGTCAATTGTTAATTGTAAAGTGGCGAATATTAGACCACAATATCCAAACCTCCAAATGTGGATGGCAGAGGAAAATAATGTTTATATTGGTCGTGCTGGAGTAGTTTTTATTGAAGGTTCCAGATTTCCAAAAACAACATCTAATTTTGCAAATCCATATAAAATTGGTAAAGATGGAACACGTGATGAAGTTATCCAAAAATATAAAACATATATTACAGAAAAAGTTAAAAATGATGTTTCACTCCAAAGAGAATTGATTGGAATGAAAGGTAAAAATTTAGGTTGTTGGTGTTTTCCAGAACCTTGTCATGGAAATGTTTTATTAGAACTCATTGATGAATATTATTCTAAGAAACACGAGATTTTACCAAATTATGATTATTTTGAAGATGAATGTTGTATTTGTCATCAAGAATGTAATGAATTAAGTGGTTGGAAATGTGAAAAATGCGAAAAATATTATTGTGATGAACATAATTGCGAAGAATTTACTTGTGAATGTTAAACATAAATACCAACATTATTATAAGTTATTTCACCATCTTCATCACATAATTTTTTAATTTCTATTTTTTTATCATCAATAATACACCAATAACTATCATAATTTTTTATAACTTTAATATTATCTTTATAATTTGAAATAATTTCATTAAATATATTATCTAAAATGGTTATAATTTTAAAATTTTTAATTAAATCTTTTTCTAATCCAAATTGGTTAAAACAACCGGTTATTTCTCCTTCTTGTAATTTTTCTAATTTTTCTTGTTTTTGTTTAGAAATAATTGCATAATAACGTTCATCAGAATTACAAGTTAAATTTTGTAATGTAAATAAATATAAATAAGGCATTTATTTACATATATTGTTATTTTTTTTTAAGTAGTTTTACCAATCATATCTTTAAGTTTTTTTCTGGATGGAAAACCCATTAATTCATCTTGCATCATTATATATTCCGCAGAAACATTAAATATTGGTTTTCCACACCATTTTATACTATTCATAATATCTGCTTGTTTTTGGTAATGATCCATTTTTATATAAATAAAATATATTTTTTTAAATTCAATTTTTTTTAAACAAATTTCATTCCTGCCATTCCATTCATTATCAACAAAAGATTATAAGTAATAAAATACAAATTACTTGATTTTTGTATTGGTTCAACCTCAATTTTTATATTTTCAACTCTACTCATATTTACACTTAAATCAGTAAAATCCCATTTCCATAAATCTTCTGCTGGAGCAAATGGTATCCAATACCAATGTTCATTATTAATATTATTTTCAATTACTTCTAATATATCATTGGGAACGTTATATTTATCTAAAACAGATTTTAATGCGTTTTGGTGATTTTTAGTGTAATTAATTTTTAATAGTTTTTTGGCATAAATATTTATCATTGTTTCATTATAATCTATTAAGGAATAATTATCCAAACTCACTTTTATTTTTTCTAATTCATTTTGCGTATGAAATAAAAACCCAGTTGAAATAAAATTTATCTGATTATTAAGTTCTAATGTATTACCTTGAAATAAAAAAGGTTGTGAAATATTTCTGATTTTAATTTCTTGTATTTCTCCTGCTAAAATTCTACGTTTTTCCATTTCTAAAAAAGATGTTCCTTGATAAATTTTAATTTCAAAATTCTTATCTGATTTAAATTTATATTTTACTTCATGATATGCTAATCCCACCATTGGAAATGATTGTTGAATTAATTTATGAAATGGAAATCTCCAAAAATTTCCTTGGATTGTTTCTGGCATCATTTCTAAAATAGGTTTTAATGGAATATTATAATCTACACTTCCATTCCCAAATTTTAGTTGAAAATCTGTTAAATCTGAGAAATTAAAACCAGAAGGTATTTCAATTCCATCTATCCACCAAATATCACAACCTCTACTCACAGTAATCATTTCATTTGTTTGAATAGATATTGGAACTATACTTGTAGCTTTTTTTATTGGAAAATAATTTCTTAAGGGAGTTTGATTTAATTGATTTAAAATAGCATTAAAATGAGGATGGGTCATTTTTCATTATTTCAGTAAAATATTTTTAAATAGAAATTTCATAATTTATAATATATATATATATATAATATATTATGATTATACATATCAGTGGACCATCAGGTTCTGGTAAAACTACTTTAGGAAATAGATTATCAAAATTACCCAATACAATTGTAATTGACACAGATGATATTGATGACCCAAATAGTTTGAAAATTATTCACAAATATTCTTTTGAAACTAAAAAAGATGAAAGATTATTTGATAAAGAATTAGAAAAACTTAATAAGGAACAAGTCAATAATATCTTAGATAAAAATAAAGGAAAAAATATTATATTTGTAGGTTTTTTTCATGCAGGAATGCGTAATTTAGAAAAAAAAGTGGATAAAGGTTTTTCAATCAAAGTTGAACCAAATATTTTATGGAGACAATATAATTTAAGAACTGCATCATCAATTCATAAAAACTTTAATGAAATAAAAAAATTATTAGAAAGTAAAATGAATGAAGAAAAAATTCATTTTATTTTTAGTAAAAAATTTGGAATAAGAAATGGATTTGAATGTGAAGGTCCAAATGATATGAAAGAACATCTAAAAAGACAAAAACAACGTGCCTTAGATAATGGATATTTTTATAATACAAGTGATAAAATATTTAATGAAATCTCTAAATTATTATCTTAATTTATGTTCAAGGTTCCGATAATTCAAACATTCTTTTCTTTATCAAGTTTTTCATCTTTAATTTCAACATTTGTGCATTTATCTTTAAAATAATCATATTGTATTGTTTTTTCATTACCAATGTTGTAAATAGTTGTATGATTATCTCCAATACTCATATCAACTTGTTTTATCAAGTTTTTTCCAATATTCTCTGCCCAATCCATTTTAATATATTACAAATAATATATTTTTTTTTAATCAATTTTTTTTTGTAAATTTACGAAAAACGTAACTATCGTCGGTTTTGAAAATACATCTTCTACCTAATCGACATCTTGAATATTCTTTTATCATAGCAGGACTAATAGATGTTTCATCTAAACTGATGATTTTATTGAGAGGATATTTGTTTACTTCCTCATAAAATTTTTTTAACTCTTCCTTTTTATTTATTGGATTTTTATAACGTGTAGTTGGAAAATGTTCATGCCTTGTTCTTTTTCTTGTGATGTTATTATCTCGTATTACATTACCCAATTGTCTTGGTGTAATATTGAAATCACTATACTTTTTCTTTACTAATTTTGCGAGTTCTTTCAAGGTAATTTGTTGGTTATCTTTTAGTAATTCTAATGCATATTTAACGTGCTTCTTTTTAACTTTGTAAGATACAGGTTTTCTATCATATCTTTTTATTGCCCCATTTTTTTGATATCAATTTATCCAACGTTTAAGACTTCTTTCGGAACATTTGAATATTCTACAAGTATTTGCATATGTAGCATTATTATCAAGAAAATATTGAACCGCAGATATTTAATAATCTTCACTTTTATGTTTGGACATTTTTATTATAAATTTATATAATAAAAACTAATAAGATTGGTGTGTAAAAACCGGCATTTTAAATTTCCAAGGGTGTAATTTTTATTTGAAAAAAAAAATATTCAAATTTATTTTTTTAGAATAATTTTATTTTTATTTATATATTTATATTATGATAAATATTTTAGAATTTTCAGTATTTGATTTTTCAAGTATAAATCCAGAATATTTGGTAAAATGTAAGAATCAAGAAAATTTAAATATGGCGCAAATTTTATGGAAATCTATAACTGATCAAAATATTAAAAAAGTTTTTGGCGTTCCTGGTTTAGCTGTTTATAAATTGTTATATAATATACCAGAAAATATTGAATGGTATAATATTGGAAACGAATTATCAGATGGATTTTGTGCTCAAATATATGGACAATATATGAATGAAGCTGGAATTTTATTTGTTACAAGTGGACCTGGTTTCGCAACTGCATTTTCTACGTTAAAAAATGCAATCCAAGAGCATAATCCATTAGTTGTAATAAGTGGGTATGTAAAAACAGATAGTTTTTATGATTTTCAAAAAATAGATTTTAATGGATTAGCAGATATTATACCTTATACTTTTGTAATTTCTGACCCTTCTTTAACCTATATTACTTTTAAAACAGCATATGAAATTGCAAAAACTAAAAACACGGGAGTATTGATAGAAATAAAAATAGATACAGAATTAATATCACCAAAATATATTTATTATGAACCGCCTAAAACTATTTGCGAAATAAAAAGAGAAAAACAAATAGAAAAGAATATAAAATGTCAAATAAAAAATTTATTAAATAATAAAAAAAATACATTAGTAATTATTGGTAAAGGAAATTATGAAAATATTAACAAAGTTTATCAGTTTATAAAAAGAAATAATTTACCCTATATTACAACCTGGAAAGGAAGATGTGTTATAAATGGAGGAATAAATTGTGGACGAGTTGGTACGTTAGGATATCATTCAGCTAATTATGCATTATACCACGCAAAAAATGTGTTAATAGTTGGTAATTTATCAGGAGGATTAACAGATTCTTCAAACTTTTATACTACAAAATTTTCTAGTGGAATATTACAAAATAAACAAAACATAGTTTCAATATCATTATATAAAGAAACTATTGAAAAATTAGTAGACCATTATTTTGTTGTTAATAATATTGAAAATATCTTAGAAGGCCTACATATTTCAACAAATAATAAATGGAAAGAGTTTCTTATAAATTCAAATAATAAACTTTACACTCCTCTTAAAAGAATTAGTAAACTTGAAGATTATATTTATAATGCATATCTAGTTTATGATAAATTATCTATTAAACCAAATGTAGTGACCGATAATGGAAACCATTGGTTAGCTGCTGGAAAATATTTTAATATAAAAGAATTAAATACTTGGGATTCATCTACAACATGGGCATCAATCGGCATTGGCCCACCAAATGCATATGGAATGACATTAGCCAAACCAAATAAACAAATTTGGCTTTTTAATGGTGATGGAGGTGCAACTTTTTCATTGAATGTCATTACATATTTAATACATCAACAATTATTAGGAAATAATTTTCCAATTACTATTTCTTTATTTGTTGATAAATATTATTCAGCTATAGTATCTGGATATGAAATAAATGATTTTATTCCAAATAAAAAAACAATTATAACTAAAAATTATATGAATCCAATGAGAACTCCTAAAATAAATTGGGATTTAGTTATACCTCAAAACATGCGTGTTACTTTACATAGTCCAGAAGATTATTATAATTATTTATCAAATAATCCTTTTACTGATAAATTAAGATTTATTTTATTAACTACAGAGTTTTATAACGAATCGAATGTTTATGAAATAAATTATAACAAAGAATATAGATGCTTTTTAAAATATAGTGAGTTTAATAAAATTTTAAATTATCCTCTAGTATTAAAAGCCGAATTAAATTAATTTTCAACTACCTAATGGTGGAAAATGATATGAACTATTTACATCAAAATTATTTACTACCTCTTCTTTTTTCCCACTTTTCTCCTGGTTCTCTTGAATTATTTTTATAATACGACCGGGTAAATCTTTTTTGAAATTTTGTCTACATAATGGACACAAAAATGAGTTTAATTCACAAATACATTTTAAACAAACTTTGTGTGAACAAACTAGTCTACTGGTAATAATTTCAAGGCCATTTTCAAGGCATATACAACACTCCATTTTTTTAATAATTATATATATTTAATCAAAATTTCTTAAGTTAAAAATAATAAAAAGGTTTAAAAAAATTTAATAAAAAAAAGATATGGATAAGTTTTTAGAACGTAGAGTAAAAGATGCGAGATTTGTAAAGAAGTGTTGTAGAAAATTAATTCAAAAGAAAAGAAAAAGAAAACCTTGGACTAAATCCAGAAAAACAAAATTACCTGCAAATATTTCTCTTTTATCAATATATGCAAATGGTAAGAAAGAGATTGGACATGAAATAAATATTAGCAATTTTAAAGGATTTATTGGTGGAGAAGATATAGTATTATACCAAAATTTTCAATCAGATTTGGGTAAAGTATTTTTATATATAAATATGGATGGTCATGGAAGAGTAGAAGAGGAATATCAAAAAATATTAGCGGTTGCCATAGAGAAATTTGTTAAGAATGATTTATTTCTTTTTGCAGTTAGTAAAAAGGACGAAGAATATATAAAAATAGAAAGTGAAAAATTTTCTAGAGAATTTCATCTAATTAATGATACAAAGGGTGGAACTACATGCACTATAACTATTTTAATAACTAATTCAAGTGGAGGGACACATGTAGGTATGATTTCTTGGGGAGATTCTTCTTCTGCTATTTTTCATTTAAATAAAAATCCAAGAATGGAAGTTATAGGAAATGCAAATGCAGATGAATTAGCTTCAGTTCAAGAATATGTTAATTATTGTAGGAATAATGGTTTAACAAGTTTTTTACCTTATCATAATCGGATGAATATGTTTCCTTATTTAGCAACTGGCTCAAAAATAGTGGATAAGTATGGTAGGATTATAGAAGAATTTAATGAAGCTGAAACGATTATTAGTTATTTGTGTAAATCTTTACCAATTGAGATATTATTAGAAAAAGGATATATAACTAATATTACAAGTTTTTTGAATGAACTGAGGAATGGCAAAGTTATGCCAAATCCCGTTTGTCGTTTTCATTTAAATGAGTTACAAAAAAATCATCCATCAATGGGTAGATTTGGTATTCAAGGTGTAGGTTCAGGTTCAGTAAATATAGATGGAATTTCATGGTCATCATATGGAATAGCAAATGTAGAAACAATATCTCCAAATATTGGTTCAGCAGTTGCGGGATTACAAACACTGAAGTCCTTTGGAGATTTTTACCATAAGAAATATTTGTCGTCTAGTTATGTCCCAGAATGTTTATTTACTTTTGTACCTAATTTAAAAAAGGCAAATATCGTAATGGGTTCGGATGGATTATGGGATGTTTTAACTTTTAACGAAGTTTATGAAGAAGTTACTTGTGAAAGAAAAAATTTATATCAAAGAATGTTAGAAGTAATGAATGATGAACCCATAATGAGAAAATATAAAATAAATGATAGAATAACGCATGATGATTTGAGTTTTATGGTTATAGAAATAGAGCCGGCAAAAGTAAAATAGTAAATATTTTAGGTGTAAATGCAATTTTTACTAAAACATAAAATTTTACAAAGTAAAATTTTATGCTTTATAAGATACAAGGAAAAAAATAAAAATCTCCCTACAGATTAAAGAATTATGAAATGTGGTTCAGATGTTACATATGATAATATTATTTTTAAAATTATAAGAATAAATCGTTTAAAACGTAATAAGTCTTTTATTTTTGTTGGAAAACCCCCTCAAAATGTTAAGAAAATCTTAGATATATATCAATCTAAAAAAGAGTTAGATAAAAAATCATTGGAAGAATTAGAAAAACATTACTCTAAGGAAAATTTATCAACTATAACTTCTCATAAAACAAAGGATTTTGAAATTCTTTACCAAAATATATACGCAGATGATTCAATCACTCAACTTAAGCGTAAAATATTTACTTTTTTAAGTAATCAAAATGACTATATAACAGAAAATAATCAAGAATTATGGGTTGTTAATAAAAAAACAAATGAGCCAATGATTTTGGGATATAAATATAACAATTTAGATATAAACCCATCTTTATTATCAGAATTAAAACCAGATTATAAAAAATTTGTTGGAAAAAATGGTCAAATTATTTTAGGCGAGGTATTAATTAATAATAATGATATGACAATTTATGAGGCATCAAAATCATTATCAATCAAAGGTAATGAAATATACCTACACAATTTAATGGACGAAGTTGAATATTTAAAAAAGAATAAAAAAGAGATTGATGCATTATTATTGAATGGTTATATAGTTAAACATTGGCCAAATGGCAATGTAAATTTTGATAAAACTGGTTTATTTGAAGATATGGAGAGGCTAAAAAAATTATTAAATACTGAAGACAAGTTAATGAGTTATGTTTCAGAAATAAAGCCTGAGAAATCTTTATTTGGAGAATGTAGTATTATTCAGGTTAGAGTGCATATTACTCATACTTATAAAGATGATTTTATAGATTTATTAGACATTTTTCAATTGTTAAAGTTGGATGAGAAAACGCCGTTTATGAGGTATAAGGACCCGGAATGGGTGACACCTTATTATGTTTTTTATAAGCCAGTTATTGAGAGTGGTATGATCACAGAAAGGCAGGTAAAAGAATGGATTGCCAACACTAAAATTAATAAAGAAACAAAGGTAAAAGAGTTAAAATATTCTACTCGTGGTTTAACTATTAAAAGATTTTTGTACCAATCTGAAGATGGACCAAAATATAGTACTATAAATATTCATAAAAATGGCAATATTGAGATTAGTTTTGCGTATAAAGAGACACATAAGGCAAATTTAAATAATGTATATGAAGCAATAAAGGATATTAGCGAATTATTAAAAAAAGTAAACGAAATAGATTTTCGTATTCATAGGAGAATTTCAAGAAACATAAAATTATTATTACCCGATGTTGATTATGATAAATCATCTAACAACTTAGTTTTTAATGGTCAAACTAATTTAATTTTGATTGATTCAATATTACCATTAAATTATGAAGAATCAATTGATTTTAAAAAGTTAAATGATTTTTCTTATCAATTTTCGCCTTATGTTTCTCCAGTTTTAACACAAAAAAATTACGAAGATAGAATGCTACTAATGAAGTATAAACGTGTAAGTAATTATAGTAAAATGAACGAAGTATATGAATTTATTCATAAAACCTTCCAACAAGTACCAAATACACCAGTAGACAATGTAGTAAGATTAGTTTCCGATAATTTTGGAAAAAGTACAGAAGAAGCCTTTAAACTTTATAAAGAATGGGAAAGAAAGTATGGTTTTTTGGGAACGAATAATAAGGGAATGCGTCAAACTGGTATTGAGTTAAAATTATTAAATAATAAAATACATATAAAGGGTTCAAAATCAGTAAGGCAATTAACGGCAAGTAATAATTTCTTAGTTAAATTTTTGAGTATTTATTTTAATCAGAAAAAATACATTAGTAAAAATATAGCAAAAGAATTATTTTCAGGAGAGTTAATTAATTTAGAGCAGGAGATAGAGGAAGAACAATTAGATTTAAATATAAATACAAATAGTGATAAATATGGAAATGTTTATAATTATGGAAATGGATTTGGTTCTTCATATAATGAAGATTATGGAGATTATATGAATGAAATTGCGGAAGAAGATGATGAAGATGTTGAAAATATTAAACCAACAAGTAATGAACCATTTGCTTTTAATCGTGATTCTTATTTAGCAAAAAATCAAGAATTAACGAAGGATGTTCGCATTCAATGTGATGACCAATTAAAGAATAAAGATACTTGTACAGATTTTTGTGAAGATGAAGTATATTCACTACGTCGTTTACAGAAGTACGATATATCTTTATTTAAATTTACCAGTACAGATAAGTATGAAAATTATGCAAGAAAATGTCAACCCCAAGATAGGCAACCACTTGTATTTAAACATAATCCTAAAGATGATAAACGCATTGACCCTCGTTCATATACTTATTCAATAAAATATGGTTCATCACCAGACAGACAAAATTATTATATTTGTGCACAAGTATGGTGTCCATACCAACAGATTCCAATCTATTACGATGATATTAAAGATAAAATAGAGCAAAGAAAAATGAGAAAAGGTATTTGTTTAACAGCACTTTGTCCGCAATGCTTGAAGGAGGGACGTAAAACTTGGTTAAAAATAACACCAGCTGATAAGTTCCACCCATATCCTGGATTTTTTGATCCATCATTGCACCCATTAAATTTGTGTATGCCTTGTTGTTATAAAATGCCAATGAATAATCCTAAGAGTAAAAAATATACTTTATTCCAGAAATGTATAGGCGAGGAGAGTAATGAAAATGGAGAGGAAGGTTCAACTGATTATATAATGGGAAGGGAAAAAATGCCATTACCTAAAAATAGATATGGTATTTTACCAGCTTTATTAGCTAAATTATTTTCCTCAAAATGTGAAACAGGTTATATGAGTGAGGGGAATAGTTGTTTTTTAAGAAGGGGTGTGACAAATGATGAGAAGCAATCATTTTTACAAGCAATTGCATCAGTAATTGAAAGTAAACAATTTCAGGTAAGTAAAAGCATATTAAAAGAATTTTTATTGGATAAAGTTTTAACACCAAGAATGTATAATAGTTTAAACAATGGTGAATTAAAAATTATGTTCAAAGACCCAAATACAAATAAAGAGTCAATTGATAATTTTAAAAATTTTATAAAGTCAGAGGACCCATACAATGAAGAATATTTGTGGGATTTTTTATCAAGACCAAAAGTATTGGAGCAAGATGGTTTAAATATTTTTGTAATAACAAATCGTGCAATTTTATGTCCTCGCGGGTTTAATGCAAAAGATTTTTTTAATTTAAATAAGAAATCAATATTTTTATATACGGATGGTAGATATTTTGAGCCACTTTTTAAGGTAAAAAATATAAAAGGTAGTTTGGTTCCTCAAAAAATATTTACTTCGGTAGAGCCGGAAGTAATCAGAATATATAATATGGCAATTAGTAAGTGTGTTGTAAGAGAAAAAATATCCTGGAAATCAATTCGTAAAGAAAATATGCCAGCTGATAAATTTTTTGAATTAAGTGACGAAGTTACTTATCAAGAATTAACAAATATTATTAGTAGAAATAAAAAATTACCAATTAAAATTGCAGGACAAATTAAAGATGAATATAATAAAACATATGCACTTATTACATCAGAAGGTTTGATGCTTCCATTTTTACCTCAGGGAGAAATATTAGAGTTAGAGGTTAGAGAATATAAACCTGTTGATTTATCTATGGCATTAAAAGCTTATGAAAAATTATCTGATACATTAAAATTACCATATAAGCCTGTGCAAAAAATATTAAACGATAAAGAACATATAAATGCAATTTTATTGGAGAATAATATAATAATACCAGTAAAAGAGACCAGTGCCAAATTAGATTTACCAGTTTCATTGCGAAAATATCATAGTAATGCAAATGAAAATATTGCATTAGATAATATTATACCAGATGCGCGAATGGAAATAGTACAATATATTAAATTCATGAATGAAACTTATGAGAGATTGCGTTTTGAAATTAGTAGAAATATTCAAACAGATAAAATAAGAGATGAAATTATTTCAATAATTAGCTTAAAAGAAAGTATTAATGTTAAACGTGAAAAGTTATTTAAAAAGGTATTTAATTTTGCAAAAGAATTGGTAGAAATAGTTGATAAGCTACCTTTTGATATTAATACATATTATACTCCTAATATTCGTCGCCAATGTGGTCCATTATCACGTAGTGAGGTTGATTGTAATAAAACATTCCATTGTCATTATAGAAGTAATAAATGTAAATTATTAATATTAAAGAAGGACCCAGTAAATGGTATTGATACTTTTAAAATATTTATAGATAGAATAGTAGAAGAATTGTTAAGAAATAAATTCTTGGGTGATGAAATAGTAGAAGATAAAATTGATGATATTATAGATAAGAAGGAAATTAATTTCAATAGAAAAGATGAGATTTTAGTCAAGGGCACTATTGACCCATTTGCGGAGATAAGAAAATATTATGAGAAGAAGAAGGAATATTATATTAATCCAAGTGATATGTATAGTACAACGCAACCAAAATATTATGGTATAAATGAAGAAAAGTATTTAATATCAAATAAAGAGTTGACAATAGACATATTAAAATTATCTTTATTACCTTCACATTGGGTAAAATTATTATCCAAATCTTTTAAAATGTATGAAGAGGATGTAGAAAATGATACATTATTTTTATCATTAATAAGGGGATTATCAACAGAAAGTAATAATATAAAAAATGTGAAAACTTTAAAGCAGATGATGATGGATAAGATAGATAATATAACTAGTGAAGATATTCAAAAATACACTGAATATAAGAACATAAATAAAAATGATATGGATCAGTCAAATCGTTTATTAATGATTTATAAAAAGGTTAATGGAACTATTTTTAAGAATATAAATACTATTAGTAATTTGAAAGATTATTTAATGAATGATGATTATCCAGCAAATGAAGTAGATGTTTTTGTATTATCTTTAGCATTAAATGTAAATATTATTTTATTAGAAAGACGAATTACAAAAACAAATCCATTAGGATTTACTTCATTTTTGGTTGGAAAGAAAAATCCAACTATCTTACTTTTTACAAACAAACGTTTTAATAAAAGAATATTTAATATAGTGCAACAAAATGGCACATATATTTTTAAAATTAATAAATTACCAGAAGATTTCAGAAATCAAATATTAGCTCAATTTGGTAATAAAAATAATAATAATACTCAAGAAAACAAATCAAATAATGTCAAAGTAGTAATTAAAAAGAAAATTAAAATTAAAAAATAAAATTGAAAAAATATTCATAACTTTTTTATAAATAGTTATGAACAAAATTTCAAGTAAATTTTCATCTGAACAAAATAATATTGTTTGTTTTTTTAATATTATAAATAATTTATTCAAAGAAAAAATAAATCGTTATGGATATATTTTAAGAGATTCTATTTTTGATAATAAATATGAAATATACAAAGAACTTTCTCAACTATTTATTGTTAATAAAAGTAAGATAGATTTTAAGGAACAAAATATACAAACATTTTTTAATATAAAAAATAATGATAATACATTAACAAAAAGCAATATAAATATTGATTTTATGACTGAAGATACAATATATTATCTGGTTCCTTTGGTAAATAGAAATAGTATTCTACCAGTTAAAGAATATATGAACTATTTATCTCATATATTGATGTATTTAACTGAGAAAAAATTATGTAAGCTTGTTTTTATTAAATTTAATGAGTATGGTAGTGAAAAAAGTTATAATAATGATAAAAACGCAATAGATAAAGGAAGTTATCAAATAGATAGTAAAAATATTTATTGGAAATTAGATGACATCAATATAATAAGCTTTAGTTTAGATGAAGACTATATTTTTAGATTATTTTCAATTATTTCTAGACAAATTTTAAAAATAGGAAATCAGAAACTATTTAGAATAAATAATAAAATGGGAATTTCTAAAAAAAGAAATTTTTCAGAACTAGATAATAATAGCATTGCAAATAGAGTATCTAGAAAAAATAAACGCAAAAGAGTAGCTGAGCATCTTGGTGAAAATTATCAAGAATGGGTTTCCCCATCTGAAACACGAAATTATTTATTAAATGATACTATTTTGGATTGGTTTAAGTATTATGGTGAGATGAATGGTTATAAAAAAGATACAAATTTTAATTGTGATTATGATTACTTTAAATTTTTGATGGATAGAGGAAATGAGTATGAAAATTTTGTGATCGAGGATTTAAAAAAACGTTTTCCAAATGATATTGAGGTAGTTTCTCCACCTGGCTCTTACTTTAGCTTTGACAATGTTAAAATAACGAATCAAATGATGGAAAAAGGTGTACCTATTATATATCAGGCAAATTTGCAAAGTGCCGATTCTCAAATTTATGGTATTGCAGATTTAATAGTACGTAGTGATTTAATTCAAAACTATTTTGCGATTCCGAGTGAGATTACTTTAAAAGATGTTTCTAATAAAACCTATTTTGTTGTTGATATAAAATTTTCAACTATTCATGAGGATATACACGGCCTAATAAAAAATAAAGGAAGTATAAAATGTTATAAAGGACAAATCTATCTATATAATAAAATTCTAGAAGATAAATTTAACCAATCATTACAATATGGTTTTATCTTAGGAAGACGATTTATTGACAAAAAAGGAATAGTAAATGATGGAAAAACTCATTTAGGTGTTATTGATTATCAAGGAAAAGATAAAGAGATAGTGGAAAAATCCTTAGAAGCAATTGATTGGCTCAAATGGGTCCGCCAATATGGCAAAGAACATGACCCAAAAGATAGTACCTTAAAATGTTTCTTACCTAATATGAATAATCGTCTTGATTACCCCTGGCATAATATGAAAAAACAATTAGCAACCGATAAAAAGGATTTAACCTTATTATGGTGCTGTGGTGTTAAAAATCGCGATATTGCAATTAATAATGGAATCTATTCTTTTGAACAAAAAGGATATAAAACATCCAAACTTGGTTTAAGTGATAAACAAAGTTCAGTTGTTAGAAAAATAGTAAAAGCAAATAGGAAAAATAAAAAACTACTTTATGGTAAAAATAGTATTAATACTATTGATTTAAATAGTAAACTACGTTTTTTTGTAGATTTTGAATTTATTAATACCAGTGACATTACTTTTGATATTAATTCTAGAGTTCATCTATATATGATTGGTATTGGGCATATAAATCCACTTACACAAAAATGGGAGTTTGAAAATTTAGTAACTAAACATATCGATGAACTATCAGAAGAAGCTATTTGCAAAGAGTTTCTAAAATATATTTATCAAAAGAAAACTGAATATCAGATGGAAGAAGCAATTTTAATACATTGGTCAAAGGCAGAACCATCATTGTTTAATAAATTGCAGAATAAGTATAATTTAGTTAAAGAGATTGAGTGGTATGATTTGTTAGAGACATTTAGAGAGCAACCCATTACTCAGTATGGTGTTTATGATTTTGGGCTAAAAAATGTAGCCAAAAACTTAAAGAAAAATGGATATATAGAAACGGAATGGAATAGTTCTGTTATGGATGGTCTTGGTGCATCTATGGCAATTATTAATGGTCTAAAAGAAACTGACAATTTAAATGAAATATCAGAAATAGATGAAATAAAATATTATAATGAGATTGATTGTAAAGTTTTATCTGATATTTACAAACTAATTACTTATAAATAATTCTACCAAATCCCCATAGTGCAATCCCTTCAATATATACTCCAAATCCAATAGCATTATTAAAAAAACTTATTCTAGTTTTTCTTTGACAAACTATATGTAATATTAATCCTACAAAAAAATGATGAAAATGATAAACTATACCATTTTTTACAAATTCATTTAAGGATATATATACGAAAAACATTCCTAAAAATAATAATCCAATATTTATTTTCCAACAAACTGTTGATCTTATCTCATAAATAAATGTAGTTAATAAATATATTATTACTAACCAAAATAATACTAGGTGTGCCTTATTATTATAGTTAAAAACCTCCGTGTTTAATACAAATGTTTGTAATCCATCTATTTTATCCAAAAATCTAATACAAAAACCTAATATATAAAATAATAAATAAAAAAAGAGATTTTTTTTGTTATTTTTGTAATAATATAAAAAATGTTGTCTGAAACATACTTTATAAATAAATGGTGATGCATAAAAATTAAATAATAAATCAGCATTTAAACGAGTCTCTCCTAATGTAACAGCATTTAAAAAAGATGGCATCCCTAAACAAAGCAAGCAATAATACAAATATCCAAGTATAGTA
>JGI10211J14876_10000459_pt1 | contig 17644 bp, 16 predicted proteins | sample Etolagsediment_FD_14876 | JGI IMG/M metagenome (IMG submission 14876)
GATCTATATGGATATTATTGAGGAAAGGTTGAGTGTATCAAGGGAAGACCTTATCAAGTTTTTTAAGATGGAAATAAAGGACACACAGACAAAGTTGGACTTATGAGATATTCCAAAGGTGTTAGTTGGATTGGAGATTGTAGAATACCTTTTGTTGATGAAAAGGTTGGTGGGGGTAAAAAGGCAACATCTATTTTTGGTGGTGATGCTGGATACGAACACGATGGTTTTACTACTAATGATACTGGTGGTAGATTTACCCCCAACCTACTTGTCTGTGATGATATGTTAAATGATGGTAGTGTTAGTAAAAGTGGTTTTAACCCCAACGCTAAACATAAACAATATAGGGGTGGAAACTTCGGCGGTGGTTTAACAAATGATAATGGTATTGACTATGGGGATAAAGGAACNAATAGTCGCTACTATTCACTTGACTTATGGTTTGATAAAATGTTGGANAAGTTATGAAAATACAAACCACAGAGATATTTGAGAAATTAGAAGAAAACAAAGATAAGAGATTACTTTTATTTCAGGGTTCGGCTCGTTCTGGTAAGACCTACAACATTATCTTATGGTTGGTGATACATCTACTCCAAACACCAAATATAACCCTCTCAATCGTCAGAAAAACCCTACCAGCGTTAAAGGGTTCAGTCCTACAAGACCTTAAAGAAATTTTAGAAACGCTGGCACTATACAATCCCTCCAACTGGAAAAAACAAGAAGGATATTACACATTAGATAATGGTTCAGTTATAGAATGGTTTAGTACAGATGAAGAACAGAAGTTAAGGGGGAGGAAGAGAAATATTTTATTTATCAACGAAGCAAATGAAATAACAAGAGATGAATATGTGCAATTAGCCATAAGAACAACACATACAATCATAATGGATTACAACCCCTCAGATTTATATTCTTATATCTACGACCTGATTGAAACAGAAGAAGATGTATTTTTTCATAAATCAACCTACAAGGAAAATCCCTTTCTAACGAAGGAAATTATTAAGGAAATAGAATCACTCCAAGATAAAGATGAAAACCTGTGGAGGGTCTTTGGATTAGGTGAGAGGGGTATTGCAACCAATAGTGTATTTACCAAATATTATGAAACAGATGAAATACCCCAAACCAAAAACATATTCAGGGGACTTGACTGGGGATACAACGACCCAACAGCATTTGTTGAAATAAGAAAGATTGATGATAATATCTATGTAAAAGAATTATTATACCAAAGGGGATTAACTGCAAATGATATTATTTATAAGATACAACAGATGGATATTGACCCCACTGATGAAATATGGTGTGATTCAGCAAGACCTGAGATTATTGAAGATTTAAAGAGGTCGGGGATAAATGCAAAGCCAGTAAAGAAAAATACCATATTACATGGTATAGACCTTATCAAAAGACATAAGGTTTATATAGATAAGAAATCAACTAATATTTTAGATGAGTTTAAAAACTATAAATGGAAGAAAAATAAAGACGGAAATATATTAGACACCCCTGAGGACAAATACAATCACGGAATAGATGCGATTAGATATGCGATGGAGATGTCTAATAAACCAAAACCACAATATCACTTTTTATGATGAAGGTACAANTAGNAAACAAAGATTATGAATTAAAGGGGATTACCCTTGATATGTATGAGACATTAAAGAACAATAAGAACCCTGAGAATGATGAGTTCATTTCCCTTATTACGGGAATACCTCAACAGAAGATAAGACAAGCAACCATGCAACAGATAAACTTCGTTGCAAAGGTCTTAAACACCTATGTATCAAATGAAACACAGAAGGGGGAGTTAAGACCCTTAATCTTTACAGGAAAGGAGATATTAGGACTTGTAAATCCCTCAAAGATGTCATATGGTGAATGGGTTGATTTGGAAAGTTTATTGTCAATGAGACCCCTTAATTTCAAGCACATCGCAGCAATATTATACAGACCCACAACCAAATATGATAAGATGACAAATGAAAGAACATTGGTTGAATATGATTATGATGAGTGTGTTGAAAGAAGTAAGGAAATGGGTGATATACTATTGAAGGATGTTCTTGCTGGCGTTTTTTTTTTAACCAAGTACAATCATCTACTCGTAGAAGATACACTAACATCTATGGAGAACCAATAGAGGAGGGAGACCCCGTAGAACCTGATGAAAGGACATATGAGGAAAAGTTGTCCGATATGATGAACTTTTATTATCAGACCTTTATGGTACTTACAAATGAAGACCCCTTGAAGATGAAGGAGGTATTAAAGTTAGATAAAGACGAGGCATTACAATATCTTTCTTACAGAGTTGATAAGGCAAGAAAAGAAAAGAGAGAGATTGAGAAGATGAGAAAGAGATGATTAGTTAAATAAAAAATATTTATACATAATACAACGAGATATGAATAATTTCAAACAAATAATAGATTCCTTTGAGGCATTCGTTCAACAACACCCCATCATCAAAACTTTCACTTGGGGTAGATTATCAGATGTGGGAAGAAACAACGAACCGTTGAATTTCCCCATATTGCATGTTATACCCTTACCATCAACCATCAATGACACCTATACCGATTTTCAATTTAACATAATCATTGCCGACCAGTTGGACGATGAGGAGATAAATCAGTTGAGCGTATTGGAAGAATCCCATCTTTTATTGCAGGACTTTATTCAATACTATATTAATCAATTACAGGATTATTCGTTCTTTATTCAAACACCAGTTCAATTCACCCCGTTCCTTGACCGATTTACAAAGGTGATGGCAGGTGTTGAAGCACAAATAACATTTAGAGTAGAAGGTAGTTATTGTCTATAATGGAAGAGGAATTATTAAAAAGAATGGGTGAATTCACAGTCAATTTCTTAAAACAAGAAATAGACAAGCCAAGACCCCGATATGATTATAGAGGTCAATCATTGGGTAATTATAAAGTTAATGCCTCAGGTAGATTAAAAAACTCCATAGATTACAGAGTTGAATTAAACCCCGATTTTGGGGAATATGAAGTTGTAATCACAATGGAGGATTATGGTGTTGATATTCTTTTTGCAGAAGGGAGAAGACCTGGCAAATGGCCTGGTAAGTACCCATCAGTAAATCCAAAAAACATAAGAGATTGGGCAAGGATAAAGATACCAGGTTTTTCAGCATTAAGTGAAACAGAACAGAAGGGATTAACCTTTGTAATATCAAGGTCAATACAGAGAAGGGGTATTGGACCAGTAGATATATTGGGACTTGCAACCCCTGATGTTGAAAAGATATTTGAGGACTATTATGATGAACTTGTTGCATCGGGTGAGATTGAAAGAGTTCCTGGTCTTGAAGATATACAGGATATATTAAACAGAATTATATTCTTAAACAACGAGAATTTAGAAATACTATGATTACATTATTATCAACCCCAAGAAAATACCAACCCGCATATGGGAATAGTGTTATACAGTTCAGCAGTACTGCACAGACCGCATATTACAAATACAGATATGTTGTTGATATTTATGCCGACAATGCTTTTATATCAAGATTAAAAATAACCCCACAGAACAACAGTTGGGGTCAATGTGATATAAGTGAAATAATTAGAAACTACACCAACTCAAATCCAATCAATATGGGTTGTACGGGTAATACCCCGATTAACACTTGTAAATGGGGTTGGTTAAATGAAGACATTACCAATTTTAGAGTATATGTGGGTGAAGAATATGCAACAACAGAAAATGGGGATACTTTAATTTATGATGGTAATGGAAATGTTGGAGACCCTGCTGTAAGTTGGGGTAGAGATGAGAAATACATATTCAATGGTGTTAAGGAATGGTTTGATGGAAAGTATTTCAATTCAAGTGTATTTTATCTTAATACCTCATTACCAACAACCCCTGAGCCGTGGGATACTCACAGATACTTAACCAATTCACCAAGAGTACAATATATTCAAGATGGAGAATATGCAACACTGGCGGGATTAAATCCCACCTTAATTGACGACCAGTTAATATCAGAGGGAGGGTTAGGTCAAGTATCAGAAGCAATATTTTCAGCAAGATTTGAATTTTATGATGTTAATGATAATTTGGTTAGTTCAGCAAGGACTTACAACACCATAGATAATTGTGGTTGGAGATTAAATTGTTCTGGTGGTACATCAATTCTACCAGTCTTTGTTGATTACCAAAAGAAATATATTTCATATGTTGGAACGGGACCAGCCAACTTAGATGAGCATGGAATATTATATCCAAGTTCAACAAAGTATTATAGAGTATGTTTGGAGAAGGCAACAGAACCACCATTACCAACTCCATCATCAACACCTCAACCAACCCCTACACCATCACCAACAGTTCCTTTTTGTGATTGTACTGTTTATGACATTTATAACCCATATGAATTTTCGGTTGATGTATTTTATGAACCTTGTCCTGGTGGTTCAACGACAGTCATTTCTATACCATCAACAAGTTATGCACAGATTGAAAGTTGTACTTTTCCATATTCTAATTTTATAGATGTGGTGTTTGTGATAGTTGGAAGATGTGAATGTGATGCACCTACTCCAACTCCTACACCAACACCATCATCAACCCCACCAGCTGTGGGTAGTAATTTCATTGCATTAAACAGATGTGATGATACAACATATGCTCACTTTAACAACACAACGGGAGCAACCATCGGTCAATTCTTCTGTTATAATAATGAGGTATATGAAATTGTAACCTTAGGTGGTGGTGGATTTATTTCATCAAATATAACCACATTCTACGCAGATTATGCATCAGCATTTGCGGTATGTCCTTGTGGTGGTGAAATACCAAGTGAAGGGGATTGTCTTGATGCAGAACAAATATCAGAATGGTTCTATTATTATTTCCCTGAGGAATGTAGCACAACCAATATTAGATTGATGTTTGAGAATAAGTTGGGAACATATGATTATTTCACATTCAAAGGGGCTGAGGACTTGGGTTATAATGTCAATAGACAAACTTATACAGAAGCACCTGAACTTTATGTTGATGGATGGCACGAAAACACTTACTACGGTTGGAACTACACCAATAAGGTATGGAATAACCCTCAATCAAAATCAGGTATATTAAGAAGTGGTTATATTTCAAAAGCAGATGCAATTTGGTTAAGTGAAGAATTATCAAGGTCACCAAGAGTGTATATTATTTACCCTGATGGTGATATTGAACCAATCATTCCAACCAATACTGAGGTGGTAATACCAAATCCAAAGAGACCAGGACAAATTGAGTTAATCCTTAAATATAACGGAGGATATAAAGAATTAAGACAACATAACTAATGGTTCAATTATTGGCATATGATATTGATGCGGGACAATGGAGAAATCTTGATGTTCCAAGTGATTTAACAATCTCTGTGAATAAATCTATTGAAGAGGTGGAGGATATTACCCAAAGGAAGACATCATTCACCAAAACCTTTCTAATCCCCTCAACGGACAATAATGAGAGGTTCTTCCGTTCAGCATTTAATGTAAATGCAACTGACTTCAATAACAAACTTCAAACCAACTGTGTAATTCAATCGGGAGGTAATGATGTGTTTAGAGGAAAGATGAGATTGAATAAGATTATTGTTGAACCACAGGGGACACAATATGAGGTTTATATAGTTCAAGAGGTAGCACCCTTTTCGTCAGTATTACAAAACTTTAATATTTGTCAGTTGAATTATGAAGATGTGCAACATGAATTAACTTATGACAATATTGTCACCACATGGGAATTTACTGGTGGGACATATTCAAACTATTCTGGTATAACAGGAAATGTATTATACCCCATTGCAAATACAGGTTATGACCCTGATTTATCTTATGGTACATTTGGAGTGGGTGGTACAAACTTTACCAACCAAAGCGAACCAATCACCATAGACCAATTTAAGCCGTGGTTAAATCTAAGATATATGATTGATTTAATCTTTGAAGAAGCAGGGTTTAGATATGATAGTCAATTTTTCAATACCGACTATTTTCAATCCATATTTGTATTAGCAGGAAATAATTCAGGTATGGGTACAGCGGTTATTGGAGACCGACCTGAAAATCAAAATGTATTTTTGGCAACATATGAGGGAACAAATTATTTTTATGATGCACCAAATCCAGTGGATGCATGGAATTACTTTGTGTATAACACCATTGAATATGATTATTTAGACCAATTTAACGAGAGTGGATACCCCGCAACAGGACCAGGTACGGGTAATAACTGGTTCACCGTACCGATTACAGGAAATTATCAATTTCATATTGAGCAAGAAATCTTTATTGCAGGAACAGCATATGCTCCCACATATATTGATGTTGCCATTAGAGATATTGACACAGGTAGTATTGAATCAATCCAATCGGGAGTTCCAATACCCGTTGGTTCAGCCACAAGAAAGATATTCTTTTTAAACGCATCCCTTACCAAAGGACAAAGGGTGGCAGTTATGTTTAGAAGACAAACAACAGGTGGTGACCCTTACAATAAATTAGGATTTAGAACTGGTACAGATGGAGCATTTTGGGAGTTATATAATTCACCAAATGTTGTTCCAAATCTTGGTGATGTATATTGGGAGGACAACCTACCTTGTAATATTAGTGCCTTGGACTTTTTTAAGGATGTTATTGGGGTTTTTAACCTTGTGGTAATACCAAATGGTGAGAACTCATTTTTAATTGAGCCATGGACGAATTATTTAAGTTCAGCCAGTGGTACAACTTATGATTGGAGTGATAAGTTGGATTACAATTCCCCATATGAAATCACCCCATTAGATTTTGACTTGCAAAGAATATTACATTTAACTTATTCAGAAGCAGATGATATATTGAATGATTATTTCATCAATCAGTTTAACGAGATATTTGGTGAGAAATTCTTTGAAAAACAATCAGACCTATTATCGGGGACACAACAACTTAAATTCAAGTTTGAACCCCTACCAACAGATTCAATAGCATCAGGTTCAACAATGATTATCCCTGAGTTATATAGATTGGGAGAACCAAATACAGACCCACGACAAACACCGATGTCCTTAGGATTAAGGTTGGGATTCTATTGTGGAAAACAATATTTCTATACTGGTACAACAAATAATGATAATGCCGAATATTTTATCTTATCTGGTACAACATCGGTGGGACACGACACATATCCTGTTATAAGTCATTTATCTCAATTAACAGAAGAAGATGATGTTCCTTTCTCTGATTTAAACTTTGACCCCACCTATGACTTCTTTATGGATAATACCGATTTTAAGGGTTATACACCAAACAATCTATACCGATACTGGTATAAACCCTACCTTGACCTTTTATATTCAGATGAAGCAAGAATATTCAAGGGGAATTTCATATTAACCCCTGAGGATGTATCAAAGATTGATTTTAATGATTCTGTTTATTTCTTAAATTCAAGATGGAGATTATATTCAATAAATGATGGGGATATAACCGATAAGTCATTGGTTGAATGTGAGTTTTTAAAAGAACCATATAAGACACAAGAAATATCAGACCCCGTGGCACCTGATTATGTATCACAGAACACTCCAAGACCTACACCAACACCAACACCGACAAATACTCTGTCTTGGTATATAAACAATAACTTAGCATCACCATATGATACGAATATCAACTCATTATCATTAACGGTATATCAAGGTACAACACAATACTTATATCAAACCTCAGTAGGTTCAGGAACGGTTCAAGTACCATCAGGTTTTAATATATACACATTCACTATTACATGGGTTAATGTTGTGGGTGGTTCATTTAATAATCTTAGATTATGTCTTGGAACATCACCTGGTGATTGCTCACTGGGTCAAACAGACATTGCTCAACCATCATCAGGTGTGGGTTATTTAGTTCAAGCATACAACTATTTCCCCGCATCAGGTAATATATATGCAACCATAACCACTTACTAATATTTATAGATATGGCAAAAACAATCGCACTTAACATTAAAATCAACTCACAAGGTGGGGAGAAGGTAATCAAGAATATAAATGAGTTGGAATCTGAAATTGAAAAATTATCAGAAGAACTCAAAGGACTTGATTTTGGAACGAAAGAGTATAAGGAAACCGCAAGGGCGTTAAACACCCTTAAAAGTGAGTTTAAAGATGTTGAAAAAGAATTTGAAGGTATTGATACGGAACAGAAATTATCTGCCCTTGCAGGAGCTGTTGAAGCCGTATCAGGGGCATTCTTAATCGCTGGTTCAGCAGCCCGTACCTTTGGTGCTGATGCCAAGTCAATCGAGGAAATTGAAAGGTTGGAACGACAGGCATTGGAGGCAGTTAATATTGCCTTGGGTGTAAGACAATTATTGGAAGGGGCACTACAAGCAAGAATCTTATTAAGAAATTCAAGTGAAAAAATAGCCATTGCCCAAACCAAAATATTAACCGTTGCACAGACGGCATATAATGCGGTTGTGGGGACATCAACAGGTTTATTAAGAGCATTTAGATTAGCCCTTGCTGCAACGGGTATTGGACTTGCCGTTATTGCATTGACTGAGTTAATATCAAGGTTAAATATATTCAACAAAGAAACAGAAGAAACAAATGACACCTTTGATAAATTAAATCAAAACTTAAAAGATGCTGAAACCTCAACGGTATCATTTACAGTTAAAACAAACGCATTAACCAAGATTATTAAGGATGGTAAGAAACCATATGGTGAGAGGATTGAAGCATATAAAGAATTACAAAAGTTAGTCCCTGAACTTGCGGGTTATACCCTTGATGAAGCCGTTAATACGGAAAGGTTAAATCAAGCAATAGCAGACCAATCAAGATTGGTATTATTAAATGCCAGATTGAAGGCGTTGGAAGAAATATTGGTTGAGCAAGAAAAGATAAAAATTCAAGAACAATTAGCACAAGAGGCAGCTGAAAGAGCGGCACAACAATTACAGGCAAATTATGAATTAATAAAACTATATAATCAAGCGGTAGCAGGGGGATTTACAGGAACACTTGAAGAGTATGAAAAACAAGAACAGGCAAGAAAAAATCTTATAATTGTTACAAACGAACAAACTGGAGAACTTGAATTAAATACCAGAGCAAATGATGATAATAGTCAATCTACAAAAGANAGTAATACCACTCAGTCATTATATCAAAAGACCTTAGATGAGCAAAATGAAATACTTGCCCGCATAAATAAAAGGACTGGGGAAAATACTGACTTAAAAGACAAAAACAAAGAAAAACAAGACGAGTTGAATAAAGCCCTTGCCGAATACGCAAGAAGGATTCAAGCTACCGCAAATGCATTTGGTAAATTGACATTTGAGGAGGAAGTTGAAGCAAAGGTATTGGATGAGGCAAATAAATTGATTGAAGAACAAAACCAATTATTGGAGGAAAGATTTGGTATATTGGGAACAACCGCAAAAGAAGCTGACACCATTGGAAATCAATTAAGAAATCTTATTGGTGGTATTGTTATACCTGAGGACGAAATTAAGTCAGCACAAGAATTTAGAGATGTTTATGGTGATATTGTAACTGGTTTTATTCAAGCCCAAGCAACAGGTACNGACTTCGTGGTACAAATTGGAGATGAGTTAATTAAGGTAAATGAGCAATTATTAAATGCAGGTAAGGCAACCCAATTAGTTCAAGAAATGGTCTTAAAAAGTATTAGAGAACAATTAGGGGAAGAAGAATTTAGAAATAAGATTGGTGAAGAAAACTACCAAACCCTTTTGCAGTTTTTCGATGCACAACAAGACATATTTGATTTAATTGAAGATTATAATAACGAATTAACAGTACAAGACCGATTAACAAAGGGTATTGTTGCTGAGAACCTTAATATAAATCAACAGATATTATTTTATAAACAACTCTTAGATGAGGCAGGGGATTCCATTGCCCTCCAAGAAAACGCATATGAAAGATTGCAAATTGAATTATCAAAAGCATTATTCTCACAAACTGACATTACCAAATTAACAGACGAACAAAAAACTATATTGGATGGTATAAGTAAAACCGTTCAAGACCAAACTAAATTTTATAATGATGTATTAAGTGTTAATAAGGAACTTGAAAAATTAACAGGTCAAATTGCTACTAATGTTGATAAACAACAAGAAAAGTTAAATGACCTACAATTTGACAATCTTCAAAAGTTTATATTGTCAAATAGAGATTCAATAGAAGAGATTGGAAAGTTCTTTGATGAATTATCAGCTGAGACCTCCAACTTAACAGAAGAACAATTACAAGCGATTAAAAACCTCATTAAAGGGGTGCAAGATGCCGATGAGTGGGAAGGTATTAAAAATAAAATATCAATCATCGCACAAGAGGTGAGCAATCTTGTTGGTAGATTCCAACAAATAGCCCAAGCTCAAATATCCCTTGAAATTGAAAGATTGGCAGCATATGAAGAACAAACCTTGGCAGTAATCGGTGATGAAACCGAAGCACAAAGGGAGAAACAAAGGGAATTCCAAGAGGAAATAAATAAGCAGCGTTTTGAACTTGAAAAAAGGGCAAGAATTCAAGAATTACAATTTGCCGTTGCCACAGGTATTGCAGGTGGTGCTCAGGCTGTAATTAACGCATTGGCATTACCTATACCCCCTCCTGGTCCTCAAATCATCGCAGGACTATATGCGGGTCTTACAGCTGTTGAACTTGCAACCATCAACTCACAATTACAATTTGTTAAATCAACACAATATGTCCCCGCAAGACGAGGTGGATTGGTTGTTGGACCAGACCACGAATCAGGTGGTGTGATGGCAACAGGTGGATTGGTATTGGAAGGTGGTGAGGCAATATTAAACCAAAATGCGGTCTCCCAATTTGGAGATTTATTATCAAACATATCCGTTGCAACGGGTGGTAGAGCATTGACGGTTGATGATTCAAGAATAGTTCAAGAGATAAGACAACAGAACCAAAGACCAATTAAGACATATGTATTATATGAGGACATCAAGGATACAAATAAGATAAACTCCAAATTAGAACAAATAAGTAGATTATGAAAGTTATAGAACTTTATATAGACCCAAATGATGAAGAATCAGGTGTTGAAGCATTATCATTTGTTAAGAACCCTGCAACCCATCAAGAATGGTTGGTATTCTCTGACGAATGTGACGGACAATGCCAATTAAAATCTTTAACCACAGACCATTTTAAGGACGCTGGTGATGAGATAAATTATTTTATGTCAAACACATCAGGATTTAAAGTTGAAGACCTTAGAGATGATGAAATTGAATTAACCAAAGAAGGGTTTTATACCATTCGTTCAACAGCAAATCAACCCACCGCATTAGACCGAGTGGGAAATACCGTAACAAGATATTACTATGCGGTTGATACGGGTGCTGGTCCTACCCTTGTACCTGAATCAAGAACATTATGTCGTCAATTTATAAGAAGGGATTTGGTTTATACAGTTAAAGATTTGGAGTTATTATCAACACAATTAACCGCAGAAGACCCTGATGCAAAATTGGTATTTAGAAGAAGGGGATTACCTGTTGATTTATTAACATATAAAACAGGAAAGTATTGTCGTCATATATTCCGTAAAGTAATATGGACTATACCTGAGGGTGCTGACCCTGATGAGTTTGTATCAAAAATACCAACAAGGTCAAGACAAGCCCTTAATTCAAGAATTGGTGAAGGGGGAACAAGACCCCAAGTGGTTAATCAAGATGGTCGTGGTGGTATTAGTGAATGGAAGTATTATGGACCGATTAAGAATAGTTCGTTCTCTGATGATTATTCTGGTCCCATTGGATTACTTCAAGGATTGGTTGTTTATAACACCATTGAAGCATTATTTGAGGGAGAACCTGAATGTATGGCAATCTCACAAATTGAACTGGAAGGACTTAAAGGGTATATTGGTGTTGTACCATCAGATGACTACTTTGAAGGTGATGTGAAGGTTCTTAATAGTGTTAAAAGGGAAATAATGGAGAGTTATAATGATTACCCCAAGGCAGCATCATTAAATGCATGTAGAGCTGTTGCATATGCTGAAGAATATGGATGGGGTGATTGTGGTACTGATGTTGGAAAGCGAAGAGCCCATCAATTATGTAATAATGATAATATCAGTGAGGAAACAATCGCTCGCATGGCATCATTTGCAAGACATAGACAAAACAAAGATGTTAAGTATGACGAAGGTTGTGGTGGTCTTATGTGGGACGCATGGGCTGGTGATGAAGGTATTGAATGGGCATCAAGAAAGTTGGAACAGATTAGAAATGAAATGAAGGAACAATTCTCTTGCGTTCAAATCTTAATTGATAAGGGTTATGGTGAAGAAGAAGCAAGAATGAAGTGTTATGAAAGATATTACCCTGGCAGAAGGAACTACCCCGATAATGTATTACCACTAAGTGAAGATTATGATGACAACGACCGTGAAATGATTGAAGGGGTTATAAATCTAATTCTTCAAGTTCAGGATATGGAAGAAAGAAAGAAGGTTGTTGAGGAAGCAATTAGAAACTTCACGGAAGAAGGTGTTAAGTTTGATTTAAACGACTTTCTAACAAGGGTTGGACTATTGGGTCAGATGACCTTTGCAGATGAGATGAAATACGAAATAACAACGGTTGTAATGCAACCCAACCATTATATCGCAAGACGAGATGGGATGGGTGAAATTTATTATGTATTCTTTTCAGAGGAAAGCATTAGAAACATGTCCCAAAAGTTTTTCAAGCAAGACCGACACAAGTCGTTTAATTACGAGCATTCTGGTTTAAGATTAGAAGGTGGTTATGTTGTTGAAAGTTGGTTAGTAGAAGACCCTGAGAATGATAAAGCAAATAAGATGGGCTTTAAGGTCAATAAGGGGACTTGGATGGTTACTTTAAAATGGGACGACAAGAAACAATTTGAGGAATATGTATTAAACGGAAAAACTATGGGTATTAGTTTGGAAGGGGCATTTTTATCAAGACCGATTGGATTGAAACAATTAAACGAAGCGCAAGCCGAGTTTTATGTAAAACAAATATATAAAATATTGGAAGAAGAGTTTGGTAAGACCAAATAAAGATATTCACTTATCATATTAACATATTTATTGAATAAGATAAGGCATATCATAAACACAATTATAAATAACAAAAAATGCAATACAGAGAAGTATTAGAAAAAATTGCAGGATTGGTTGGTTATGAATTTAACGAAGATGTTAAAACCGATAATGTAAAGTTTGAAAGAATCGCCCTTGAAGGTGGTGAAGTATTCATCACAAATCAGGTTGAAACTGAACTTACAATCGGTGATACAATTTATGTTGAAACTGAGGAAGGTTTTGAATTGGCACCTGCTGGTTCCCACAGATTAGAAGACGGAAGAGAAATTGTACTTGATGAAGAATCAGTATTGGTTGAAATCCGTGAAGAAGCTGAGGAAGAAGTAGTTGTTGAAACCCCTGAGGAAGAGGTNGTAGTTGAAACATCTGAGGAAAGTTCAAAGATTGACGAATTAAAAACGGCAATTCACGACTTATTGGTGGCTTTTGAAAGTCACTCAAAAGAAATTGAAAATAGATTTTCAGTTCTTGAAGCTGATTACAAAGAGTTCAAACAATCAGCGGAGTATAAACCACTCAAAGAGGAAACCAAATTGAAGCAATCATTCGCAGATATGAGGTTGGAACTCATTAAACAAATGAAAAATAAATAATTAAATAAAATGGCAAATTTAAGAAAAGAAAATTTCAGTTTTGACATTTCAGCAATGTCTGATTTTGTAAATGCGAACACAACTGAATTACTTTCAAAAATCGTAATTGGTTCAAACTTGGCTGAGGTTGTTAGTATTTTCCCTAACATCAAAAATGCCGAATATGTTCCAACATTTGATACTGGCGCAATTGACTCAATCGCTGGTACGGGTCACTGTTCTACCACTTTTGGTGATATTACAATGGCTGAAAAAGAATTAAGAGTTTGTGATTATCACATCAACAAGGGATATTGCCCTGAGAAGTTGGCTTCAACAATTATGGGTCTTCGTCTTCAACCTGGTTCTTACAACCAAACAACAGGTGCTGAAGAAAGATTTATTGAAGATATGGTTGCAAAAGCAGCTGTTTATTCAGAAAGACAATTTTGGGGTAGTGAAACAGCATCTGGTGACTGTACTAATGGTATTATCGCTCAGGTTGACGCATCATCTGCTTCAACTGTGAATGTAACTTATACAGCGATGACACCAGCAAATGCATTGACTGTTGCTGACACTTATATCCAAAACTTACCTGATGCATTGAAATTCACCCCTACTGTATTGTTCTTAAACAGAGGAGATTATCAATCACTAATCTTAGCGTTAAGAAATGCAAACTTCTTCTCTTATACAGTTGAAGGTCAAACACAGATGCCAGGAGCGGTTATGATTCCTGCAACTAATGTAATGGCTGTATCAAGTGAGATTGGAACAGGTAGAGCATTATTAACCTACGGTCAAAACTTGGCATTAGGTACTGACTTGTTAGAAGATTCAGCAAACGCTGAGGCATGGTACTCACAAGATAATAAGCAGTATAGAATATCTATGCAGTGGAGAATTGGTGGTACTGTATTCTTCCCTGAATTAGTAGTAAGAATTGCGTAAGCAAGATAAATTAAAATTAAAACAAATAGAAAATGGCAAATTGTGTAATTACCTCAGGATTAACTTTGAATGATTGTATTAACAACATTCCTGGTATTGATTCTTTATGGGTATTAACCACTACTGGCTCATCTATTTCTCTTGCAAGCGTAACTTATGATGCATCAACTGACGAAGTAACCGCTATTAGTGGTACAAGTATTGGTGTGTTTAAGAAAATTGATTTGGTAAGAAATAGTACAGCAGCTATGAGTGAAGAGGTTAATGTGAATACTGAAAGTTTATCTTTCACATTCGTTCCAACATTAACTTTTACTATACCTGGATGGAATCAAGAATATACCAATCTTTATCAAGAATTGGTTAAATCAACAGGTTCAATCTTCGTTGTGAAGTTGAAATCTGGTAAGTGGTTCTTGTGTTCTCCAAGTGGTCTATATGCATCTGCTGCGACAATCGCATCAGGTTCAGTACCAGGAGATTCACAACTTTATACCCTTACATTAACGGGAGACGAACTTCGTTCAATTCCTGAAATGGATGTGGCAACCACATTATCAACATTTTTAAGTGGTTCAAACTTAACTGTTGATAGAGAATAATAATCCTTTATAATAATGGGGGGAGTAAATACCCCCCATTTTTTTAAGCCAAATTAAAAAATATTATGCCTTATATTGATGATGATTTTAAACCAAAACCCTATGGGGATTTAGCCTATAATAATTCAGGTCGTAATTTATTGGTTTATTACCCTTGGCGAGGTGGTGTTAAAACCACTGGTCCATCTCCAACGCCAGTAACCCCAACACCAACTCCATCTGGTGGTATTTCACCAACTCCTACGCCGAGTTCAACGGTTACTCCTACGCCAACTACTACGGTAACCCCAACTCCGTCAATTACGACAAGTCCAACTCCAACACCATCGGCTACTTTAACTCCAACACCTACCCCATCTGCGACACCAGCACCACCACAACAATTATTGGTGTTGTATGGAACAGGTGGTAATAGTAGAGGTGGTAAATCTTATGATGGAATAAATTGGTCTGGTGTGACTTATAGTTTAACAAATAGCTCTAATATTGCATATAGTGATACATTAGGTATGTTTGTATCGAGTGATGGTAGAAGATTTACGGGTCAAAAATTATCATATTCTTATTCTGGTTCTTCTTGGACTACAACTGGTCCATCTACTGCCGATAGAATAAATGACCTTAAATGGATTAGTTATTTGAATAGATTTATTACGGCACCAAATGAAAGTTCGGGAGCATATTATAGTGATGATGGTATAAATTGGACTGGTTTTAATTACCCAATAGCAGGTTCTTCGGATTTATTCTTAATAACAGAGGATACAACAAATAATCAAATTATCGCAGGTAGAGAAGATGGTGAGATTTATACCACATATTCTGGTGGAACATTTACATTAAGAGATAATATATTATTTAGCAGCAGAGTTATACCATATCACAACGACACATTAGGTTTAACTGTGGCAATTCAAGGTGATTGTGCCACAGCAGGATATTCTTATGATGGTATAAATTGGAGTGGAACGGGTAATCCATTAAGTGGTGGAACAAATAATGTATGGAGTACAAATAGTATTACTCATAGACCAAGTGATGGTTTAATGTTGGCAGTATCATATACATCAAATAATGCGATGACATCAACTGATGGTATAAATTGGTCGGCAACAACAACACCAATAAGTGGTGTAAGTTATTACTTGGTAGTTGAATATGTTCCCGATATTGGATTATTTGTTTTAATAAATAGAAATGGTGATATATGGACTTCACCAGATGCTTCAACTTGGACGGCAAGAACAAAAGTGGCAACAGATGATGTCTTTACAATAATTTATGGTTATATTTCTTAAAAAAACATTATGATAAACATTATTACAAGAACATCTGGAAGACCACAAGCGTTTAAGAGAAATCATAACTCCATTAAATCGCAGACGTATAAGAATATCAATCATATTGTATTATATGATGATATTGTCAATATGTCATATCTAAAAGAATATGATGATATAACCCCCATATTGGTTGATAGACAAAAACTTATCAACTTTTATGATGGGCCAGGTATTACATTACATTTCAAGTGGGCTGCCCATAATCTATATAACAATACGGGATTGGAGCATGTTGAGGAAGGGTATTATATGTTCCTTGATGATGATGACTATTTAACCCATTCAAGGGTCATAGAGGAACTTATATCCCATTTGGAGGGTGAGGATACTATGTTGGTATTTCAGATGAATATGGGTGATAGAATGGTTCCAAATGAGATTGCGATGAATACCAAGAGGATTGAGTTATACAACATCGGTTCTCCTTGTTTTATGGTTCATAGCAAATGGAAAAACTCTGTTAAGTGGGACGCGTTAAAATGTGCTGATTTTAGATATGTTGATGCCTTAAATAAAATTATACCAAAAACCAAGTTTGTTAAGTTAAATGTGGCAACAATAACACAAATTGGAGATGGTAAGAAATTGGATATTATAAATAGATAAAATATGGTTTGGGATATTGTAAAAGATACGAATGATATTGTGATTGATTATGGAACAATCACAAGGGTAGATGAGCAGGGTGAAACTGATTTGATAAAGGTGGTTCAGCCTGAGGGATATGTATATTATATTGGAACACCCGACAGACAATATTGGGATATTGTTCCAAATGTTGATAATGTACCAGAGGATTTTGTATCCAAAGGATATTATTATGTTGGCAACGAATGGTTAAAACGAGATATTCCAATCCCAACACCATCTGGCACAACAGAAAATTATGTTGGAAGTTAAAGGAAATTATGAGATTGACGGAAGGAAATACTCAGGATATAAAATCAAACAATCAATCCTTGATTTGG